>Ga0209794_1001065_pt1 | contig 25766 bp, 29 predicted proteins | sample EBPBio232013_DNA_FD_185869 | JGI IMG/M metagenome (GOLD analysis project Ga0209794, IMG submission 185869) | Wastewater treatment Type I Accumulibacter community from EBPR Bioreactor in Madison, WI, USA - Reactor 1_5/23/2013_ DNA (SPAdes)... | ecosystem: Engineered > Bioreactor > EBPR >... | reverse complement strand
GCCGATGGCGACGCCGTGGCCGGTTTCGGCCGCGGCGGCGAAGCCGGCGATGGCGCCGATCAGCATCATGCCTTCGACGCCGAGGTTGATGACGCCGCTGCGTTCGGCGACCAGTTCGCCGAGGCCGGCGAAGATCAGCGGGGTGGCGGCGGCAAGGGTGCCGGCGAGGATCAGGGGCAGGTAGTCGAGCATCGCGGTCTCCGGTCAGCGGGCGCGGCGGCGCAGGCGGTTGTCGATGAAGGCGTCGGCGCCGAGCAGGAAGAACAGCAGCATGCCCTGGAAGATGCCGGTGATCGCTGCTGGCATCTGCAGGCTCAGTTGCGCCGCTTCGCCGCCCAGGTAGATCAGCGCCATCAGGCTGCCGGCGAGCACGATGCCGAGCGGGTGCAGGCGGCCGAGGTAGGCGACGATGATCGCCGCGAAGCCGTAGCCGGGCGAGATGTTCAGGTTCAACTGGCCGACCGGCCCGGCGATCTCGCCGACCCCGGCGAGGCCGGCGGTCATCCCGGAAATGACCAGGCTGAACCACACCGTCTGCCTCGCCGGGAAGCCGGCGTAGCGCGCCGCGGCCGGCGCCTGGCCACCGACTTCGAGGCGGTAGGCGAGAAAGCTCCGGGCGTTGAACAGCCAGAAGGCGAGCACCGCGAAAATGACGATCCACAGCGAACTGTTGATCCGCAAACCCTCGGCCAGCAGCCCGAACAGCGCCGCGTCGCCGAACATCACCGACTGCGGGAAGTTCATCCCCTCCGGGTCGCGCCAGGGGCCGTGCATCAGGTACGACAGGAGGTGGGTGGCAACGTAGGTGAGCATCAGCGTGGTCAGCGTTTCCTCGGCGTTGAAGCGCGTCTTGAGCAGCGCCGGGATGGCGCCCCACAGCGCGCCGCCGATGGCGCCAGCGACGACCATCGCCGGCAGCACCCAGGCGGCGCCAGTTTCGCCGTAGGCGATGCCGATGCCGCCGCCGCACAGGGCGCCGACGATCAACTGACCTTCGGCGCCGATGTTGTAGATGCGCGCCTTGAAGCCGATCGCCAGGCCCTGGGCGATGAGGATCAGCGGGCAGGCCTTGATCAGCAGTTCGCTCCAGCCGTAGTCGGTGGTCAGCGGTTCGACGAAGAAGACGTGGAAGGATGCGAGCGGCGATTTGCCGAGCGCCTCGAACAGCACGGAACCGAATAGCAGCGTGGCGGCGATGGCGATCAGCGGCGCCGTCCAGCGCATGACTTGCGACGGCTGGGCGCGGGGTTCAAGCAGGTGCATGGCTGATTTCCCCTTCGTTGAACAGGCCGGCCATCTGCAGGCCGACCGACTCGGCATCGGCCTGCTCGCGCGGCTGCGGCGCCGACAGGCGGCCGGCGGCGAGGACGGCGATGCGGTCGCTGATTTCGAACAACTCTTCAAGCTCCTCGGAAATGACCAGGATGGCGACGCCGGTGCGCGACAGGTCGAGCAGCGTCTGGCGCAGGAAGGCCGAGGCGCCGACATCGACGCCCCAGGTCGGCTGGGCGACGATCATCAGCTTGGGCGCCAGCATGATCTCGCGGCCGACGATGAATTTCTGCAGGTTGCCGCCGGACAGCGAACGGGCGGCAGCGCCCGGCCCGCCGCAGCGGACGTCGAAGCGGGCGATGCACTGTTCGGCGAAGGCCTGCGCCTTGGCGAAGGCGACCAGCCCCCAGCGCTTCATGCCCGGGCACCGCGCCGCGCCCCAGCCGCTCCTCGGGGACGAAGACCAGCCCACGGTCGCGTCGCCGCCCGGCGTCGAGGTGGCCGATGGCTTCGCCTTCCAGCCAGATGGCCTCGCGGTCGACCGTCGTTTCGCCCGACAAGGCGGCCAGCAGTTCGGCCTGGCCGTTGCCGGAAATGCCGGCGATGCCGACGATCTCGCCGGCATTTACCGTCAGCGAGACGTTGTGCAGCGAAGTGCCGAAAGGATCGTCGGACGCCAGGCTGAGGCGCTCGACCTGCAGTACCGGATGGAGCGGGCCGTGGTAGGGCGGCGCCTCGCAGACCGGCAGTTCGCGGCCGATCATCAGACGTGCCAGCGAGGCCGGTGTTTCGTCGCGCGGGATCGCGTTGCCGGTCACCTTGCCGCCGCGCATGATCGTCGCGCTGTCGCACAGCGACTGGATCTCGTGCAGCTTGTGGCTGATGTAGAGGATGGAGACGCCTTCGGAAGCCAGCCGGCGCAAGGTCTCGAACAGTTTCTGCACTGCCTGCGGCGTCAGCACCGAGGTCGGCTCGTCGAGGATCAAGAGCTTCGGGTCCTGCAGCAGGCAGCGCACGATCTCGACCCGCTGCCGTTCGCCGACCGACAGGCTATGCACCCGCCGGTGCGGGTCGAGCGGCAGGCCGTAGCGTTCGGAAACTTCCTTGACCCGCACCGCCAGCCCGGCGAGGTCGAAGGGCTCGTCGAGAACCAGCGCGATGTTCTCGACCACGCTCAGTGTCTCGAACAGCGAAAAATGCTGGAACACCATGCCGATGCCCAGCTTGCGCGCCTGCGCCGGGTTGGCGATTGTCACCTGGCGGCCGTCCCACAGCATTTCGCCGCTGTCGGCCTTGACCGCGCCGTAGATGATCTTCATCAGCGTGCTCTTGCCGGCGCCGTTCTCGCCCAGGATGGCGTGGATCTCGCCGGGCATCACGCTCAGGCTGACGTCGTCGTTGGCAACGACGCTCGGGTAGCGCTTGCTGATGTGCAGAAGTTTCAGGCGGGGTTCGGGCGGGCTCATGCTTACTCCGGCTGGTCGGGGCGGACGGGGGCGGCACTCAGGCGCGGACGGCCGGCCTGGTGCAGCAATTGGCGTGCATGATGCAGGCTGAGCAGTTCGGCGGCAACCGCCAGGGCAATCGCCGCCGGCTCCTTGCCGACGATGCCGGGGATGCCGATCGGGCAGGTCAGTTCGCCGAGGCGCTCGCGGGCGAGGCCGCGGTCGACGAGGCGGCGCTCGAAGCTGGCGCGCTTGCTGCGCGAACCGATCAGGCCGAAGTAGGCGAAGTCGCGGCGGCGGAAGATCGCTTCGCAGAGCGAGAAATCGAGCGCGTGGCTGTGCGTCATGACGACGAAGAAAGTGCCGGCCGGTGCCTGCGCCACTTCGCTTTCCGCCAGGTCGGTGGCGCGGATGTCGAGGCCGCTGGTGTCGAACCCGGCAAAAGCGTCGTCGCGCGTGTCGATCCAGGTGATGGCGGCGCCGAGCGGCTGCAACTGGCGGACCAGCGCGCGGCCGACGTGGCCGGCGCCGAAAATCCACACCGGGAAAGCAACGCTGGCGATGTCCTGCACGAAATGCCAGTCCTCCGGCCCACCGAGCAAGGCGGTGGCGCAGGCGGCGGCGCCGGTCTGCCAGGTCGATGCACTGTCGCCGGCGGCCAGCCGGCGTTGCAGTCGGGCGCCGCCAGCCAGCGCGGCGCTGCGCTGCGCCCAGACGGCAGCCTCGTTGGCGGGAATCTTTTCATAAGCGAGCCAGACGACACCGCCGCAACACTGGCCGAGCCCGGCGCCGAGCGCGTAGCGCACCACCTGCGGCCAGCCGCCGCCGGCCAGCAGCCGGTCGGCGTGGGCGGTCGCCTGCCATTCGAGGTGGCCGCCGCCGATGGTCAGTTCGGTATCGCTGGCGCTGATCAGCATCGTCGTCCCGGCGTCGCGCGGCGCCGAACCCTGGACGGCGGCGACGGTGACCAGCACGACATCTTCGCCGGCGGCGAGGCGGGCGGCCAGCGGCGCGACCCAGTCGGCGGCCATTTCAGCGCGCTCCACCGGAGATTGCGCGCAGGATCGCTTCCGGCGTCGCCGGGGCGTCGAGGCGCAAGGGCTGGCCGGCCGGCAAGGCGGCGGCGACCGCATCGCGCAGCGCCTGGTAGACCGAGAGGGCGAGCATGAACGGCGGCTCGCCGACCGCCTTCGAGCGGTGGATGCTGTCCTCGACGTTGGCGTTGTCGTAGAGGCGGATGTTGAAGACCTCAGGCAGGTCGCTGGCGGTCGGGATCTTGTAGGTCGACGGGGCGTGGCTCATCAGCTTGCCGTCCGGGCGCCACCACAGTTCCTCGCTGGTCAGCCAGCCCATGCCCTGGACGAAGCCGCCTTCGATCTGGCCGATGTCGAGCGCCGGATTGATCGAGCGGCCGGCGTCGTGGAGGATGTCCACGCGCAGCACGCGGCTTTCGCCGGTCAGCGTGTCGATTGCTACCTCGCTGCAGGCGGCGCCGTAGGCGAAGTAGTAGAAGGGGCGCCCGAGCTTGGTCACCGGGTCGAAATGGATTTTCGGCGTCTTGTAGAAACCGGCGTCCCACAACTGGATGCGGGCGCGGTAGGCGCGCATGACGAGGTCGGCGAAGGCTTCATCGAAGGCGCTGCCGGCGCGTACCCGGCCGTCGACGAACTGCACGTCGGCGGCGGCGACCGCGCCGTTGGTCAGTTCAACGACGAAGGCGGCCAGCCGCGCCTTGATGTTGTTGCACGCCGCCTGCGCCGCCTTGCCGTTGAGGTCGGTGCCGCTCGATGCGGCGGTGGCCGAGGTGTTGGCGACGCGCCGGGTGTCGGTGGACGAGAGGCGGACGTCGTCGAAAGGCAGGCCGAATTCGTGGGCGACGATCTGCCGCACCTTGGTGTACAAGCCCTGGCCCATCTCGGTGCCGCCGTGCGAGACGAGCACGCTGCCGTCGGTATAGACATGGACCAGCGCGCCGGCCTGGTTGTAATGCGTGGCGTTGAACGAGATGCCGAACTTGACCGGGGTCAGCGCGATGCCGCGCTTCAATACCGGGCTGCCGGCGTTGAAAGCGGCAATCGCCGCGCGGCGGGCGGCGTAGGCGCAATCGCGTTCGAGTTCGGTGACCAGCGCCGGGGCGACGTTGTCCTCGACGGTCATGCCGTAGGGCGTGCTGCTGCGCGCGCCCGGTTCGACGTCGTAGAAGTTGACGCGGCGGACGGCCAGCGGGTCGCGGCCGAGGTGGCGGGCGATGTCGTCGAGCACGTTCTCGATGACGAACATTCCCTGCGGCCCGCCGAAACCGCGAAACGCCGTGTTGGAGACGCGGTTGGTCTTGCAACGCAGGCTCTTCAGGGCGAGCGCGTCGAGGTAGTAGGCGTTGTCGACGTGGCAGATCGTGCGGTCGTTGACCGGCCCCGAGAGGTCGGCCGAGTGGCCGCAGTCGGCGGCGAATTCGAGGCGCAGGCCGAGCAGGCGCCCGGCCTCGTCGAAGGCGCTTTCCCACTGGTAGCGGTAGGGGTGGCGCTTGCCGGTGGCGACCATGTCGTCGTCGCGGTCGAGGCGCAGTTTGACCGGTTTGCCGGTGTTGACCGCAAGCAGGGCGGCGAGGCAGGCCCATTGCGCCGACTGCGATTCCTTGCCGCCGAAGGCGCCACCCATGCGCCGGCATTCGACGCTGACGCGGTGGGCGCGCCAGCCCAGGCAGTGGGCGACCATCTGCTGCATCTCGGTCGGGTGCTGGGTCGAACAGAGCACGTGCAGCGTCCCGTCGTCGCCCGGCTGGGCATAGGAAATCTGCCCTTCAAGGTAGAAATGCTCCTGGCCGCCGAGTACGGCGCTGCCACTCAGCCGGTGCGGTGCGCTGGCAAAGGCGGCGTCGACGGCGCCGCGCTGCATGGAAAATGGCGGCAGGACCCAGGATTCGGCGGCAATCGCCGCGTCCATGTCGAGGATGGGCGGCTCGCTGTCGTAGTCGATCTTCGCCAGACGCACCGCCTGGCGGGCGATGTCGCGCGTGTCGGCGGCGACGACGAAGACCGGCTGGCCGTAAAAACTGACCGAGTCGGCGGCGAGGATCGGGTCGTCGTGCAGGATCGGCCCGCAGTTGTTGTCGCCGGGAATGTCGGCGGCGGTGAGCACGGCGCGTACGCCGGGATAGGCGCGCACGGCGCTGAGGTCGATGCTGCGGATGCGGCCACGGGCGATGGTCGATAAACCGGGCGCCGCGTGCAGCGTGCCGGCGGCTTGCGGCAGATCGTCGACGTAGTGGGCCTTGCCGCTGACGTGCAGGCGGGCGCTTTCGTGCGGCAGCGGGCGGCCGATCAGCGAGGTGCTCATGCCTTGTCCTCCGGGGCAATCGGCGCCAGCGCGGCAAGGCGCAACGGCGCGTCGGCGGCGCCCGAGGTTTCCAGCCAGAAGCGTTGCAGCAGGTTGGCGGCAACGCTCAGGCGGTAGGCGCTGCTGGCGCGCACGTCGGTGAAGGGGGCGAAGTCGCTGCCCAGCGCGTCCATCGCCCGGCGCACGGCGGCGGCATCCCAGGGCCGGCCGAGCAGCGCCGCTTCGGTAGCGGCTGCTCGCTTCGGGGTCGCCGCCATGCCGCCGAAGGCGAGGCGGGCGCGGCGGATGCAGCCTTCGTCGTCAACATGGACGGCCAGCCCGCAGGCGACCGCCGAGATGTCCTGGTCCAGCCGCTTGGCCACCTTGTAGCTGCGGAAATGCCGTTGCAGCCCGGCAGCCGGCGCATCGAGGACGAGCGCGCGGACGAACTCGCCGGGGGCCAGCGCCGTCTTCTGGTAATCGAGGTAGAAATCTTCCAGCGCCATTTCGCGCGTCGCCGCGCCGCGCTGCAGCACGATGCGCGCGCCGAGGGCGATCAGCGCCGGCATCGAGTCGCCGATCGGCGAGCCGTTGGCGACGTTGCCGCCGAGCGTGCCGGCGTTCTTGACCGGCGTCGAGGCAAAGCGCCGGGCCAGTTCCGCCCATTGCGGCTCGAAAGCGGTGAGCGCCGCGAAAGCGTCGGTCAGGGTGGCGCCAGCGCCGATTTCCAGCCGGCCGGGGCCGATCTGGATGCGCTTGAGTTCGGCGACGGCGCCGGTCAGGATCAGTTCGCCGAGGTCGCGCCCCTGTTTGGTCACCCACAGGCCGACGTCGGTGCCGCCGGCGACCAGCCGGGCGTTCGGCAGCCGCTCGCGCAACTCGGCCAGTTCGCCCAGCGTGCGCGGGCTGTGGCTGCGCCGGCCGTCGCCGACGTAATCGAGCGGCGGCAGGTCGGCCAGCGTCTGCAAGGCAGCGATCACCGGCAGGCGGTCGAGGCGGCGGCGCGGCAGCGCGTAGGCGTCGCGCGCCGCATCGACGATGGGGCGGTAGCCGGTGCAGCGGCACAGGTTGCCGGACAGCGTGTGGTCGATCTCGTCGCGTTCCGGGCAATGGTCCTGGTTTTCATAGAGGGCGAACAGCGACATGGCGAAGCCCGGCGTGCAGAAACCGCATTGCGAACCGTGCCGGTCGACCAGCGCCTGTTGTACCGGGTGCAGTTGTTCGCCAGCGGCCAGGTCCTCGACCGTGAACAGCGCCTTGCCGTCGAGCGAAGGCAGGAACTGGATGCAGGCATTGACCGCGCGCAGGCGCAGTTCCTCGGCGCCGGGCGCGCCGACCAGTTCGCCGATCACCACCGTGCACGCGCCGCAGTCGCCTTCGGCACAGCCTTCCTTGGTGCCGGTCTGCTGCAGGTCTTCGCGCAGGTACTGGAGCACCGTGCGCGTCGGCGCCGGCCCTTGCACCGACTGGATGGCGCCGCGGAAATAGAACTGGATCGGACGTTCGGACATGGCTGCAAGCTTCGCTGATGGCATGGGACGAAATTAGCACAGGGCGCGGGCGCCGGGCAGCACCCCTCATGGATAAGGACTATGCGCCCTGGCTTATGGTTCGCCAGAATCCGGCGTGCGCCGCCGCCGCCTCGTCTTCCAGGCAGGGGCCGACGACCTCGATGCGGCGCTGGCCGCGGGCGAAGACCTCGCGGCAGGGCAGGGCGAAGGTCGGGTTTTCCGGGTGGTCGCCGGTCAGCGTCAGCAGGCGGTGTTCGGACAGCGCATAGACGACGCGGCCGATCCCGCACCAGTAGATCGCCCCGGCGCACATGGCGCAGGGCTCGGCGCTCGAATACAGCGTGCACCGGGCCAGTTGCGCCGGCGTCAGCAGGCGGGCGGCGCGGGCGGCGGCGACCAGTTCGGCGTGGCGGGTCGGGTCGCCTTCGGGCGGCAAGGAATCGTTGCCGGCTTCGGCCACGATATTGTCGTGCTCATCGACGACGATGGCCGCAAAGGGGTGCTTGCCGGCCTCGCGCACCTGGCGGGAGAGCGTGATGCAATGCTCCAGGAAACGGGTATCCTTGCGGTCGGGCTGGGGGTGCATGGGTGAAGCCTCCGGTCATTGGTGCCTGGCATTATCCAGCCTCCAGCCGGCGTGTCATGACAGCGGCGAGCAATACTGTTCATAAGCCGGGCAGGATAGGTTGCTGTGGCGTGCGTTGCTACAGTAAGGGCGATTCAACAGACCCCGTATAGGAGATTTCCGCATGATCCCGAAAAGCTTCAAGACCCTTGCCGCCGCAGGCCTGCTGGCGCTGACCTGCCTCACCGGCGCGCAGGCCGCCGAGCCGCTCAAGGCCGGTTTCGTCTACATCGGCCCGACCGGCGACCACGGCTGGACCTATTCGCATGATGTCGGCCGCAAATTGGTCGAAGCGCAGTCCGGCGGCAAGGTGAAGACCAGCTTCGTCGAAAACGTGCCGGAAACCGCCGACGCCGAACGCGTCTTCCGCGACATGGCGCAGAAGGGCCACAAGGTCGTCTTTGGTACCTCCTTCGGTTACATGAACCAGATGGTCAAGGTCGCCAAGGCCTTCCCCAACACCATCTTCATGCACGCCACCGGCTACAAGACCGGCAAGAACCTCGGCGTCTACGACGTGCGCACCTATGAAGGCGCTTACATGCTCGGCGTCGTCGCCGGCAAGATGAGCAAGGGCAACAAGCTCGGCGTCGTCGCCTCGATCCCCATTCCGGAAGTCATCCGCAACATCAACGCCTTCACCCTCGGCGCGCGCAGCGTCAACCCGGCGATCACCACCCGCGCCATCTGGGTCAATAGCTGGTTCGATCCGGGCAAGGAACGCGAAGCCGCGCTGGCGCTGATCGCCCAGGGCTGCGACGTGCTGATGCAGAACACCGATTCCCCGGCCGTCGTCCAGACCGCCCAGGAAAAGGGCGTCCTCGCCTTCGGCTGGGATTCCGACATGAGCAAGTTCGGCGGCAAGGCCCAGCTCGCCGCGTCGATCCTGCATTGGGGCGTGATCTACAAGAAGACCCTCGACGACGTCGCCGCCGGCACCTGGAAGAGCGGCGACATCTGGTGGGGCGTCAAGGAAGGCGCGGTCAACATCGACAACTTCGGCCCGGCCGTCCCGGCCGCCGTCAAGAAGCTCGCCGAAGAACGCCGCGACGGCCTCAAGGCCGGCACCCTCCACCCCTTCACTGGCCCGATCAAGGACCAGAGCGGCAAGCTCGTCCTCGCCGCCGGCAAGACCTACACCGACCCGGAACTGAAGCAGATGAACTTCTACGTCGAAGGCGTCGAAGGCGCGATTCCGAAGTAAGCGGGAAGTGCTTGGTGCCGGCGGCAGTCGGCGAAAAAGCAAAAGCCCCCGGCCTTGGTCGGGGGCTTTGTATTTGGTGTGGCGAATGGCTGGGGGTCGGCCGACGTTGACGTTCAACTCTCATTAAGACTCCGACCGCTCAGGGGATAAAGCAGTCCTTGCAGGACTCAGCAAATCCGGGGGCGACTTAATCAGGAATAAATGCAGGTCATAATTTTCCATGTACAATTTGCCCCGTTTTGGGTGCCTTGCCTCACGTTCGTGGGGCGGGTGAAACGGGAAGCCGGTGACTCTGCACAAGCAGACATTCCGGCGCAGCCCCCGCTGCTGTAAGCCTGACGACTCCACCTCACGCCACTGTGCATCGCATGGGAAGGTTGGTGGAGAAGATTGAAGGCGAGCCAGAAGACCGGCCCAAATCAACGAAGTACCAATCCCCGGGGTGAGGGCGAGGTTCTGTTGAGTTGCTGCCGGCATTTTTCGTTAATGCCCTGATTGCAGCCATTCTTCCGACCTTCAGGATTCTTCTGCGGCTTGGTGCTGTTTGCCATTTCTCGCTGTGGGAGAGAATCATGCACATCATGGAAGGTTTTTTGCCGGTGGACCATGCCATCGGCTGGTCGCTGGCGTCGGCGCCGTTTCTGGCCTGGGGCGTGCAATCGGTGCGCCGGCAGCTGCAGGCGCAGCCGGAGCAGCGCATGTTGCTCGGCGTTGCCGCCGCTTTTGCTTTTGTCCTGTCCGCGCTCAAGCTGCCGTCGGTGACCGGCAGTTGCTCGCATCCCACCGGCGTCGGGCTCGGCGCGCTGTTGTTCGGGCCGCTGGCGATGGTGCCGGTCGGCTTCGTCGTCCTGCTTTTCCAGGCACTGCTGCTGGCGCATGGCGGGCTGACGACGCTGGGCGCCAACGTGTTTTCGATGGCCATCGTCGGCCCCTTCGTCGCCGCCGGGCTGTTCCGCCTCGGTCGCCGGCTCGGCCTGTCGCTCGCCGTCTGCGTGTTTGCCGCCGCCTGCCTGGGCGATCTCGCCACCTATCTGACCACCGCGATCCAGCTGGCCTGGGCCTTTCCCGATCCGGCCGGCGGTTTTGCCGCTTCCTTGCTCAAGTTCGGCGGCATTTTCGCGATCACGCAGATTCCGCTGGCGATCAGCGAAGGGCTGCTGACGGTGCTGGTGGTCAATACCCTGACCCGCTTCAACGCTCAGGAACTGCAAGGGCTGCCGCTGTTTGCCGGACACGGGGGCAAGGCATGAAGAAGCAGAATCTGTTGATTTTGGCCGCCGTCGTGCTGTTGACCGTGCTGCCGCTGTGGCTGGTGCCTTATCTGGGCATCGGCGGCGCCGACGGCGAACTGTTCGGCGGCGCCGACGACAAGGCGCAGCAGGCCATCGCTGCCGTCGCGCCGGGCTACCAGCGCTGGTTCGAGCCGCTGCTGGAGCCGGCCAGCGGCGAGATCGCCTCCTTGCTGTTCGCCTTGCAGGCGGCGCTGGGGGCCGGCGTCATCGGTTACTGGCTGGGCTGCGCGGTGACCCGCGACAAGTTGCGCAAACAAGGCGAAGCACAGGCGCCGCATGCTGATTGAGCAGGCGGCCTACGCCAACCGCTGGCGTGGTGTCAGCCCGGCGGCCAAGGCGGCGTTCGCGCTGGCCGGGCTGCTGGCGGCCTTTGCCGCGGTGTCGCCGGGGGCGGCGCTGCGCCTGGCCCTGTGTTCCGCCGTGCTGACCTGCGTCGGTGCCGGCGTGCCGGCGGGCCTTTACCTGCGCGTCGCGGCGCCGGCGGCGGGTTTTCTCGCCTTGTCCTGCGTCGGGCTGCTGGTGGCGGTCGATCCCGACAGCGGCTGGCGCTGGGCGCCGGAAGCTTGGCCGCAGGTCGCCGCGCTCGCCGGCCGCTCGCTCGCCGCGCTGGCGGCCTTGCTCGGGCTGGTGCTGACGACGCCGCTCTCCGACCTGATCGCGCTGCTGCGCCGCCTGCGCTGCCCGGCTGTGCTGCTCGACCTGATGGTGCTCTGCTACCGCATGCTCTTCGTCTTCTCGCAGGCCGTACACGAGGTGCGCACGGCGCAGCAGGCACGCCTGGGCGATGCGACGCTGCGCCACAGCCTGCGCTCGCTCGGCCAACTCACGGCCAACCTGGCGCTGCAGGTCTGGCAACGTGCGCTGGCCCTGCATCTGGCGGCGCTGGCGCGCAACGGCGACGGCAGCCTGCGCTTCCTGACGCCGCAATTCGCCCACGCCGGGCGCGACACCGCGCTCGCCGTGCTGGCCGGCGGCGGCCTGCTGGCTTTGGCGCGGTGGCCATCCTGATGCTGCTCGAAGCTGTTTCGCTCAGCCACCGCTACGCCGACGGCAGCCTCGGCCTCGACGGCTGTTCGCTGAGCATCCGCCGTGGCAGCCGCAATGCGCTGCTCGGCGCCAACGGTTCCGGCAAGACCACCTTGCTCATGCATTGCAACGGCCTGCTGCAACCGAGCGCCGGCAGCCTGCGCTTTGCCGGCGCGCCGCTCGATATGAGCCGCGCCGGGCTGGCCGCCTTGCGCCGGCGGGTCGGGCTGGTTTTCCAGAACCCCGACCGGCAGTTGTTCTCGGCCAGCGTCGTCGAGGATGTGTCCTTCGGCCCGCTCAATCTCGGCCTCGATGAGGCGACGGTGCGCGGGCGCGTTGCCGAGGCGCTGGCGGCGGTCGGCATGAGCGAGCAGGCCAAGCGGCCGGTGCATCACCTCAGCTTCGGCCAGAAGAAGCGCGTGTGCATTGCTGGCGTCCTCGCCATGCAGCCGGAAGTGCTGCTGCTCGACGAGCCGATGGCCGGGCTCGATGCCGCCATGCAGCACGAGCTGCTGGCCGTGCTCGACCGCCTGGCGGGGCAGGGCATCACCATCGTGCTGTCCACCCACGACGTCGATTTCGCCTATCGCTGGGCCGACGACATCCATTTGCTCGCCGCCGGCCGCTGCCTCGCATCCTTCGCCGCCGCCGAACTGCCGGCGCAGGCCGCGGCGCTGAAGCTGGCCGGGCAGCCGCTGCCGGCGGTGGTCGCGCTGCAAGGCGCGCTGGCCGCGCGCGGCATCGCCGCCGGCACACCGGCCCGCAGCCTGGACGCGCTGCTGGCGCAACTTTCCCTGGAGGAAGCTCGATGAAATTTGCCCGATTTTTGCGGTTGACCGCGGGATTTTGCCGATGAACGGAAAAATCTGGTTTGTCGGCGCCGGCCCCGGCGATCCCGACCTGATTACCGTCAAGGGGCGCAAGCTGCTCGAACAGGCGGGCGCCGTGCTCTTCGCCGGTTCGCTGGTCGATCAGGCGGCGACGCTGTACGCGCCGGCCGGCTGCGACATCCGCGACTCCAAGGACATGACCCTGGAAGAAATGACCGACTGGCTGCTCGCCGCCGCCGCTCGCCATGCAACCGTGGTCCGCCTGCAGACCGGCGACCCCGGCCTCTACGGCGCGCTGATCGAGATGACCCGGCCGCTCACCGCCGCCGGCATAGCCTGGGCGGTGGTGCCCGGCGTTTCGTCGGCGATGGCGGCTATGGCGGCGGCCGGCGAAACGCTGACCCTGCCGGAAGTGACGCAGACGGTGATCCTCACCCGCGTTGCCGGGCGCACGCCGATGCCGCCGGGCGAGGAACTCGCAGCCCTGGCTGCGCACCAGACGACGCTGTGCATCTACCTGTCGATCACGCTCTTGCACAAGGTGCAGGACGCGCTGCGCGCCGCCGGCTGGGCCGAGGATGCGCCGATTTTGGTCGTCCAGAAGGCGAGCTGGCCGGGCGAGGAAAAGATCGTGCGCGGCACCCTGGCCGACATCAAGCAGCGCTGCCAGGCCGAGAAGATCGGCAGCCAGGCGATGATCGTCGCCAGCCCGACGCTGGGCGCCGCCGACTGGCCCGACCTCATCCGCTCCAAGCTCTACGACCCGGCCTTTGCCCACCGCTTCCGCCGCGCCAGCCTTTCCCCCGAACTTTCTCCGGAGTCCAGCTCATGAAATCCACCACCTACCTGCTCGTTGCGCACGGCTCGCGCGGCCGCGACGGCAACAAGGAAACACTCGACTTCGCCGCGCAGTGGCAGGCCCGCCACCCGGACTGGCGCATCGAGGTGTGCTTCATCGAACACGCCGACGTGTTGCTCGACGAAGGCCTGGACCGCGCCGCCGCCAGGGCCGGCACGGTGGTCGCCATTCCCTTCATCCTCAACGCTGCCGGCCACGTCAAGATGGAACTGCCGGCGGCAGTGGAAGCGGCGCGCGCGCGGCATCCGCAGGTGCAGTTCATCGTCACCCGCCACCTCGGCATGGGGCGCGAGCTGTTCGCCGTCCTGCAAGGCCAGCTCGACCGACTGATGAAGCAACTGGCCGTGCCCGACCCGCAGACCACCGGTGTCGTCCTGCTCGGCCGCGGTTCCTCCGATGTCGGCGCCAACGGCGAACTGGCCAAGATGGCGCGCTGGCTGTACGAGGAAAACGAGCACGAACTGGTCGATCTGGCTTTCACCGGCGTCACCTGGCCGCGTCTGGAAACCATCGTGCAGCGGCAGGCGCGGCTGGGCATGATGCAGATCGCCATCATCCCGGTCTATCTGTTCACCGGCGTGCTGATCGAGCGCATCGGCGAGCAGGTCGCCCGCCTGCGCCAGCAGTACCCGCAACTGGCCTTTGCGCTGGGCCAGCATTTCGGCTTCGACGAAGGCATCTTCGCGCTGCTCGACGCCCGCGTGTCGCCCGACGCGCTGGCCGGCGGCCTGCTCGAATGCGACGGCTGCAAGTACCGCGAACTGGCCGAGGCCGAGCACCTGCACGACCACAGCCACACCGCCATCGCCAGCCCGGCGCATGCCCATGGCCACGACCACGCGCACGAGCACGCCCACCACGGCTGCGCCCACAGCCACGCCTGACCCGGAAGCCGCATGTCCAACACCGTCACCGAACAACTGACCGCCGCCGGCCGCGCCATCGAGCACGACTCCTTCGCCATCATCGACGCCGAGGCCGGCCCGCACGCTTACAGCGCCGAGCAATGGCCGCTGGTGCGGCGGATGATCCACGCCAACGCCGATTTCGAGTTCAACGGCCTCACCGCCTTCCACCCGGATGCGATGCAGGCCGGCATGCGCGCCGTGCTGAAGGGCGGCACGCCCATCGTCGCCGACGTCGAGATGATCTGCGTCGGCCTGTCCAAGCCGCGTTTGCAGCATTTCGGCCTGACGACGCACCACTACATTTCCGATCCGGATGTGATCGCCGCCGCCCAGGCCGCCGACACGACGCGCGCCGTGCAGGCCATGCGCAAGGCGCAGCGCCTCGGCCAGCTCGACGGCGCCATCGTCGGCATCGGCAACGCGCCGACCGCGCTGATCGAACTGGTCCGCCTGATCCGCGAGGAAGGCGTGCGCCCGGCGCTGGTCGTCGGCATGCCGGTCGGCTTCGTCTCGGCCGCCGAGTCGAAGGACTTGCTGATGACGGTCGATGAAGTGCCCTGGGTGGCGATCAAGGGCCGCAAGGGCGGCTCGACGCTGGTTGTCGCCGCCATCCACGCCATGCTCGCGCTGGCCGAAGCGGAACAGAAAAAGGCCGCATGAGCGCCGCCGAAAAACCCGCCAAGGTCCGCAAAGGCGACGGCAAGCGCGCGCGCGGCAACCGCACCGGCTTCACCACCGGCGCCTGTGCCGCGGCGGCGGCGCGCGCCGCCAGCCTCGGCCTGCTACTGAGCGAAGTGCCGGAGACCATCGTCAGCCGCCTGCCCAACGGGCAGGACCAGGCCTTTCCGGTGCTCGACGGCAGCGTCGAGGAAGCCACCGGGCTGGCGCACGCCGTCGTCGTCAAGGATGCCGGCGACGACCCCGACGCGACCAACGGCGCCCACCTGACCGCCGACGTTCGCCTGCTGCCGCACCGCGCCGGCGAGATCGTGCTCAAGGGCGGCGTCGGCGTCGGCGTGGTGACCAAGGAAGGGCTGGGGCTGGAGGTCGGCGGGCCGGCGATCAACCCGGTGCCGCGTCGCAACATTCTCGACAACGTGCGCGCCGTGGCCGGCGAACTGCTCGAACAAGACGGCCTGGAGGTGAGCATTTCGGTGCCCGGCGGCGACGAGATGGCGAAAAAGACGCTGAACGCCCGCCTCGGCATCCTCGGCGGCATTTCCATCCTCGGTACCACCGGCATCGTCCGCCCGTACTCGACCGCCGCCTTCCGCGCCAGCGTCGTGCAGGCGGTCGATGTCGCCGCGAAACAGGGGCAGACCAGCGTGGTGTTCACGACGGGTGGGCGTACCGAGAAGTTCGCCATGCGCCAGTTGCCCGAACTCGACGAATCCTGCTTCGTGCAGATGGGCGACTTCGTCAAGGCGGCCTTTGCCAGCGCGGTCAAGCGCAAGCTGCCGCGTGTTTACATCGGCGCCATGGTCGGCAAGCTGACCAAGATGTGCCAGGGCCTGGCGGTGACGCACGCCTGGAAAGCCGAGGTCGACCGCGACATCCTCGCCGACTCGGCGCGCGAAGTCGGCGCACCGCCCGACCTCGTCGAGGAAATCCGCGCCGCCGAAACCGCCCGCTTCGCCGCCGAACGCCTGGCGACGCTCGGCCTGTCGGTGGCCTTCCATGAACAACTAGCGCAGAAGGCGATCCGCGCCCTCAAGGGCCAGTATCCCGGCAGTTACCGGCTGGCCGTGCTGGTCTGCGATTTCGACGGCAATTTCATCTGCCGCGTCGATGAGGAGGCTGTGCTATGAGTGCTGAGGTTTTCATCGTCGGCATCCTCGACGACGGCTGGGCCGGTCTCGGCGATGCCGCCCGCCAGGCGCTGAGCGGGGCCGGGCTGGTGATCGGCGTCGGCCGCACGCTCGACCTGCTGAAAACGCAGTTGCCGGGCGCCGAACTGCGTGCCATGGACGGCGCGCTGACCCGCGTGCCGGGCTGGATTGCCGACGCGCGCGCTGCCGGCCAGACAGTCGCCGTGCTGGCGACCGGCGACCCGCTCTGCCACGGCATTGGCGGCTACCTGCTCGGTCAGCTGGGCGGCGCCGGCGTCCGCGTGCTGCCGACGCCATCGACCTTGCAGATCGCTTTCGCCCGCTGGCAGAAACCCTGGCAGGACGTGGCCATCGCCTCCTGCCACAGCCAGGATGCCGGCGAATGGGAGTGGGGCGCGACGCCGGCGCACGGGCTATACCCCTTGCTGCGGGCGGTGGCGCTGCACCGCCGCGTCTTCGCCTTCACCGGCCCGGACAACGACCCGGCGCGGCTGGCGCGGGCGCTGATCACCGCCGGCTACGGCGACGAGGTCCGCCTGTCGGTGGCCAGCCGCTTGCTGCTGGCGGATGAAATGGTGGCCTGCGATTCGTCGGCGGTCGACGTGGCGCAGGGGCATTTTCCTGACCCCAGCGTCGTGCTGATCGAGCGTTCGCTGGACACCGCGCCGGTCTTCGGCCGCGACGACCTCGACTACCTCCAGCGTTCGCCGGAGAAGGGCCTGATCACCAAGCAGGAGGCGCGCGCGCTGTCGCTGGCCAAGCTGCGCCTGAAGGCCGACAGCGTGGTCTGGGACATCGGCGCCGGTTCCGGTTCGGTCGGCCTCGAAGCCGCCGGGCTGGCGCCGCTGGGCCATGTCTGGGCGATCGAGAAAAATACCGCCGACGCCGCCAACGCGCGCGCCAACGCCGAGCGCTTTCGCGTCGGCAACTACACGCTGGGCGAAGGCAAGGCGCCGGCGCTGCTCGACACCTGGCCGGACCCGGACGCGGTGTTCATCGGCGGCTCGGGCGGCGAGCTGGACGAACTGATCCGCCTGATCCTCGCCCGCCTGAAGCCGGGCGGCCGGCTGGTGATGAATTTCGTCACGCTGGAAAACCTGGCGATGGCGACGAGCGCGCTCAAGGCCGCCGGCGCCGGCTGGGACGTGGTGCAACTGCAGGCCAGCCGCAGCCAGCCGATTCTCGACATGCACCGCCTGGCGGCGCAGAACCCGGTGTGGATCGTCACCGCCTGGATACAAGACAAGGAAGCTCAATGACGCAACAACAACGCTACGGCAAACTCATCGGCGCCTCGCTCGGCCCCGGCGACCCCGAACTGATTACCCGCCGCGCCTGGGCGGCGCTGCGATCCGGCGCGCGCTGGCTGTACCCGGTGAAGAAGGCCGAGGAATCGTCCTACGCGCTGGCCATCGTCGAGCGCGGCGGCATCGCCGTGCCGGCCGACGCGGTCGAGCTGGTCTTCCCGATGACGCGCGACGCCGAGATCCTGGCCAAGGCCTGGGCGCGCGCCGCGACGCAGACCGTAGCACTGCTCGCCGAAGGGCGCGACCTCGTTTTCCTGGTCGAAGGCGACGCCTCGACCTTCGCCACCTTCGGCCACCTCGCCCGCGTCGTGCGCGAACTGGCGCCTGAGGTCGAGGTCGAGACCATTCCCGGCGTCTCCTCCTTCGCCGCCGCCGCGGCGACCACCGGCGTGACGCTCGCCGAGGAGGACGAAACCTTCGCCATCATCCCGGCCGCCTACGGCGTCGAGGTCATCAACCACCTGCTCGACGAGTTCGACACGCTGGCGCTGTTGAAAGTGAAGCCGCTGCTCGACGAGGTCATCGACCTGCTCGAACGCCGCGAGCTGCTGGCGACCTCGGTCTTCATCGAGAAAGTCGGCTCGCCGGAAGAGCGCATCGTCCGCAACATCGCCAGCCTGAAGGGCGAGAAGGTCAATTACCTGTCGCTGCTGCTGGTGCAGAACCCCAAGCGCGTGCGCGGCGAACTGCGCCGCGGTTGTCGCAAGCGCCAAGTCGCTGCAGTGGCGTAAATCCTGCGGTCGACCGGAAAAATGAGCCAAAAATGAAGATAGCCGTCGTCTCCATCACCAAACACGGCATCGCGCTGGCCGGCCGGGTGGTCGCTGCGCTTCCCGGTGCGCAACTGTTCGCACCGGAAAAATTCCGTGCTGAAGCCGACGCCGCCGCGCCCGGCGCCGCACATAGCTACGCCGGCAAGGTCGGCGACCAGATCCAGGCGCTGTTCGCCGCCTTCGACGGCATCGTCGCCATCGTCTCGCTCGGTGCCGTCGTCCGCCTGATCGCGCCACATCTCAAGGGCAAGGAAGTCGATCCGGCCGTGGTCGTCGTCGACGAAGCCGGCAAATTCGCCATCCCGGTCCTCTCCGGCCACCTCGGCGGCGCCAATGCACTGGCCGGTCACCTCGCCAGTGCGCTCGGCGCCCAGGCCGTGCTGACCACTGCCTCGGATGCGCGCGAAACCATCGGCGTCGACCTCCTCGGCCGCGAACTCGGCTGGACCTTCGAGGCGACGCACGACGAACTGGTGCGCTGCAGCGCGGCGATGGTCAACGACGAGCCGGTCGCCCTGATCCAGGAAGCCGGCTCGCCGGACTGGTGGGCAAGCCACGCCAACGGCCGCAGCGGCCCGCTGCCGGCGAACGTGAGCTTGTTCGCCCGTCTCGAAGACGTCGATCCCGGGCGTTTCGCCGCCGTGCTGTGGATCAGCGAACGGGCGATGCCGACGGAGTACGCGGAGCGGCTGGCTGGCCGCTGCGTGGTCTATCGTCCTGGAGCGCCGTCTTGAAAATCACCCTCGGCCTCGGTTGCGACCGCAACACCCCCGCCAGCACCATCGCCCGCTGCATCGCCGAAGCGCTGGCTCTGGCGAACGCTACGCTGGCCGACGTTGATGCCGTGGCTTCCATCGACCTCAAGGCTGACGAAATCGGCCTCGCCGAAGTTGCCCAAAGCCATGGCTGGACGATCCGATTTTATGCAGCGTCCGAACTGGCCTCAGTCGACGTGCCGAATCCCTCGGAAACCGTCCGCAAATACACCGGCACGCCATCCGTCTCGGAAGCGGCGGCGCTGCTCGCGGCTGGCGCCGCCAAAAACCATCTGCTCATCGAAAAACACAAGCTGCGCGGCCCGGACGGCCGCAATGCCACCGTCTCCATTGCAAGGATCACCGCATGAACGCACCAGAAACCATCGCCAAAACCGGCAAAATCATGCTCGTCGGCCTCGGCCCGGGCAGTCACGACCACCTGACGGCGCGCGCCCGCGCAGCAATTGCCGAGGCCGACACGATCATCGGCTACGTCACCTACATCCGCCTGGTCGCCGACCTGATCGAAGGCAAGGAAGTCATCAAAAAATCGATGACCGAGGAACTGGACCGTGCCTTCGAGGCGCTTGATCGTGCCCGCCAGGGCAAGAAGGTGGCGCTGATCTCCTCGGGCGACGCTGGCGTCTACGGCATGGCCGGGCCGACTTTCGAGGTGCTATTCCAGGCCGGCTGGACGCCGGATTCCGAGATCGAGGTCGAGATCGTGCCCGGCGCTTCGGCGCTCAACACCTGCGCGGCGCTGGTCGGCGCGCCACTGACCCACGATTTCTGCGCCATTTCGCTGTCCGACCTGCTGACGCCCTGGCCGACCATCGCCCGCCGGCTCGATGCGGTGGCCTACGCCGATTTCGTTGTCGCGCTCTACAACCCGAAAAGCGGTCGGCGCACGCAGCAGATCGTCGAGGCGCAGCGTCTGTTCCTGCGCCATCGCGATCCGCAGACGCCGGTGGCGATCGTCAAGTCGGCCTACCGGCCGAAGCAGCGCATCGAATTCACTACCCTGGAAAAAATGGTCGAAGCCGACATCGGCATGCTGACCACGGTGCTCATCGGCAATTCCAACACCTTCGTGCAGCACGGCCTGATGGTGACGCCGCGCGGCTACGCCAACAAGTACGCGGTGGCCGACGGCGAGCGCAACACGCACGCTGGCGAACAGGCAGGCCGCTCGCTGTCCACCGGCTTGAACGGCTGGATGGTGGAAATCCAGGCAAGCGGCAAGAGTGCCGCCGAACTGGCCGTTGAGTACTGTCTGCCGGAAGACTACATTGCTGCCGTGCTGGAGAGTGAAGTCCCGGCAGAGGGCGAAGCGAATGAGATCGAGGCATGACCGACGTCGTCAAGCCAATGATCGGCAACTACAAATGTCATTCGGGCTGGTCGGCCTGATCGCCGGCCTCTCGGAACAGGCACCGGGGATGGTATCCCTGGTCGGCGCCGGCCCCGGCGACCTGGAACTTCTGACCCTGCGCGCTTGGCGTCGGCTGCAAACAGGCGAGGTGCTGGTGTATGACAATCTGGTTGGGCCGGGCATTGTCGATTTAGCGCTGCCGACAGCCGAGCGCATCAACGTCGGCAACCTGCACGACTCCGGACATACAACTGAAACACTGCCACCGGCCGCTTTGGCCGACTCCCGCCAACCACCGCCAGCGGATGCCGCCGCGACGCCGGCAGCTGGTTGGTTGTCGGCGCATTCAGCAGCAGGAGGGGAATCTCCCGTCCATTCTGGCGCTTTCTTATTTGATGTAGTAACGTAACTACAACAGTGAATTGCAAGGAGTGGCGATGGGCATCGTGACCATGAGCAGCCGGGAGTTCAACCAGGATGTTTCGGCGGCGAAGAAGGCGGCGGCGCAGGGGCCGGTTTTCGTGACCGACCGCGGCCGGCTGGCGCATGTGCTGCTGAGCATCGACGAGTATCAGCGTTTGACCGGTGCCGGGCAGAGCATTGTCGATCTGCTGGCTGCGCCCGAGGTGGCAGAGATCGACTTCGATCCGCCCCGCGTCGGCGGATTTTCCCGGACTGCGGATCTCGGCTGATGTACGTCCTCGATACCAACGTCGTCAGCGAATTGCGCAAGGCGAATTCCGGGCGGGCGGATGTCGGCGTCGTTGCCTGGGCGGCGAGCGTTCCGGCTGCCAGTCTCTATCTTTCGGTGGTGAGCGTTCTTGAACTGGAGAAGGGGCTACTCTCGGTGGCCCGGCGCGATCCCGCACAGGGCGCCCTGCTGCGCGCCTGGGTCGATACGCAGGTGCTGCCGGCCTTTCATGGCCGGATTTTGCCGATCGATACGGCGGTGGCGCAGCGCTGTGCCGGACTCCATGTGCCCGACCCGCAGTCGGAGCGGGATGCCCTGATTGCCGCCACGGCCCTTGTCCATGGCATGACGGTGGTGACGCGAAACGTCGGCGATTTCAAGGCGTCGGGGGTGGCGGTCCACAACCCCTGGGCCTGAACCCGGGAGGGGCTTGCTCGCCGACCGGCGGCGGGAATTCACGCGTGGCGGACGTCCTCGGCAAGGGGCAGGGCGTCAGGGTCGGCCAGCAGGTCTGCAAGCGTGTAGCTGTCGAGGACCAGGAACATCGCCTGCAGGGCTTCGCGCAATACGCCCTTGACCCGGCAGATGCCGTCGATGCGGCAGGGGTAGGTGGTGCCGAAGCAGTCGGCCATCGCGAAGTCGGTTTCGGTCTGGCGCAGCACCTCGCCCAGGCCGATGTCGGCCGGCGGGCGGGCCAGGCGCAGGCCGCCGCCCTTGCCGCGCACCGTCTGAACGTAGCCGCAGCGGCCGAGGTGGAGGACGACCTTCATCAGGTGGCTTTCCGAAATCTCGTGCCAGGCGGCGATCTCGCCGATGCTGATCAGCCCGCTCGGGCGCTCGCCCAGGTAGAGCAGGACGCGCAGGCTGTAGTCGGAAAAGGTGCTGAGTCGCATGCCGGCTCCATAAGGGGAATTTTTGATGTTGATTATAGGGAGGCGAGCCGTTACCATAAAGCGGAATTTTAAATTCCACTTATGATTTCCTCGTCTGGCGGGGAGTTTTCAGGCAGCGCAGATATGGCCAACCCCACCCCGAGAAAAGTCATCGACATCCGTCCGGCCGGCGATCCCGAGGCCAAGGTCTACCCGCGTTCGGTGGATGGGCCGTTCACCCGCTGGCGCTGGTTCTTCGTCTGGCTGACGCAGGCGGTTTTCTACGGCACCTGCTGGCTGCCCTGGGACGGCCGGCAGGCCGTGCTGTTCGATCTCGACGCCCGCAAGTTCCATCTCTTCGGCCTGGTGCTGTGGCCGCAGGACACGATCTACCTGGTGATCCTGATGATCGTCGGCGCGCTGGCGCTGTTCCTGTTCACCGCCGTCGCCGGCCGCCTGTGGTGCGGCTACAGTTGCCCGCAGACGGTGTACACGGAAATCTTCCTCTGGCTGGAGAAACTGATCGAGGGCGACCGTGCCCGCCGCATCAAGCTCGACGCCCAGCCGTGGAGCGCCCGCAAGCTGGCGATCAAGGGCGGCAAGCACCTGGCCTGGGGGCTGTTCGCGTTGTGGACCGGCATCACCTTCGTCGGCTACTTCGTGCCGATCCGCGAACTGGTCGGCCAGCTGGCGAGCTTTTCCGCCGGGCCGTGGGCGAGCTTCTGGGTCGTCTTCTACGCCTTCGCCACCTACGGCAATGCCGGTTTCCTGCGCGAACAGATGTGCCGGCAGATCTGTCCGTATGCCCGCTTCCAGTTCGTCATGCTCGACCCGGACACGCTGATCATCGCCTACGACAGCCAGCGCGGCGACGCCCGCGGCGCCCGCCCCAAGGGCGCCGATCCCAAGGCGCTCGGGCTGGGCGACTGCGTCGATTGCGGCATCTGCGTGCAGGTCTGCCCGACCGGCATCGACATCCGCGACGGTCTGCAGAACGAGTGCATCGGCTGCGCCGCCTGCATCGACGCCTGCGACCAGGTGATGGACAAGATGAACTACCCGCGCGGGCTGATCCGCTATTCGACGGAGAACGCCATCGCCCAGCGCTACACGCCGGCCACCGTGTTACGGCGGGCGCTGCGCCCGCGCGTGCTGATCTACGCGATGCTGCTGGTCGGGCTGACGCTGGCCATGGCCTGGTCGCTGGCGAACCGGCCGCCGCTGCGCATCAACGTCGAGAAGGACCGCAACACGCTGGCTCGCGAGGCCGACGACGGCGCCATCGAGAACATCTACCGGCTGCAAATCCTCAACACCGGCGACGACGCCCGCCGGCTGCGCGTCGCTGTCAGCGGCGAGGCGCCGCTGGCCGTCGCCGGTGACACTGCGCTCATGGTGCCCGGCGGCGAAACCGGCGCCGCCACCGTCGTCGTCCGCGCCGAACCCGGTAGCCTGGCTGCCGGCGCCCACCGCATCGTCTTCGTCGTCGACGACGGCGCCGAGCCGGCGGTCAGCGGCAGCGCCGACGCCCGCTTCTGGATGCCCTGAGTCGGGGTGGCAGAAAAACGGGAGAGTCCATGAGTCGGCGATGCTTGTTGGCGAGACGGATGTGAACAGGATGTGCCTTGCTCAGTAACACCGTACGAGGGCACGGTATGATGCACCCCTACCCTGACCGGCAACTGTTCAGACATTCCGATGACGCCAACACATATTCGTTCGGTTGTAGAAAGCTTCTACAACGACATCTGGAACCGACACGATAAGTCGAAGATTCCTGTTCTGCTTTGCGACGGCTTCACTTTTCGTGGTTCGCTCGGCCAAACGAAGATCGGCCACGAGGGATTTGGGTCGTATGTCGATTTTGTGCACTCCGCCCTGGCGAGTTATCGCTGCGACATACTCGACCTTGTTATCGAGGGTTCGAAGGCATTCGCACGCATGCGCTTTTCCGGCATCCACCGGGGCGAGTTCTTTGGTTATCAGCCTACTGGAAAACCCGTTGAGTGGCAGGGGACCGCACTCTTTTCGTTCGATGGTGAGAAGGTCGCTGACTTGTGGGTGCTAGGCGATGTTCACGGCCTGCTCGAATTGCTCGAGAAGAATGCAAATGGCTGACCAATCAGCGACCTGACGAGGCGCTGTGGCGTGTCGCTAGGTGGAAGCAGAAGTTGAATGTTTGCTGTGGCAGATACTGAAGTCTGACTGCCGGGGCAGCGCTGGTTCCGCTGCCAGTGAACAAGGGAGGACAAGCGGCAGCTTTTCCTCCCCGTGCCGTGTCAAGCTGCCGGCGTGCGCTCGGCCGGGCTCAGCGCATTGGCCTTGGTGAAGATATTCCATTCATCGGGATCGAGTTCAATGCTTTCCGGCTCACCGGCGATATCGACCGCCGCCAGAAAATATCCTTCTGCGTCGACAAACTCCTTGACGGAACGAACGGTGACTTCAGGAAAGCCTTTGCCGGACTTCCAGATTCCTGTTGCGGGTTTTTCCATGGTGGTGACTCCAGGGTTAGGGGCGGGTAGGTGGCAAGCATTGCCGCAGATTGCCTGCCAAAAAAGTGACTGCTTCGGGGCCGGGAAGTTCCGCAGAGCTGAGCGGGTTTGTTCCCCCTAAATTCTTGCCGTCGTCCGTGTTTCAACCCCGAGCTTCTCGTAAATGCGCGCTGACCGTGGGCGGGCTGCTAAGAGAACGAGCCTGCCATTTTTCATGTTTCATGCCATTCGATTGACTTTGGGTGGGTCGTCCTTAAAATCCAGACGAGCATCAGGCCACCAGTGTTCAGGACGATGCGCCTGATATGGCTGTCCACAGCAAAATCGTCCGCGAGAAAAATTTCCTCATGCAAGCATTCTCAGCCCTCTGGAGCAGTCATCCCACCATCAAGGGCGATGCTCCGCTACTGGACCGGGCGGTTTACGACAACCAATGCGCGATCAACGTGTCCGCAGCATGGCTGCGTTCGGGCATGAACTTCCCGGGCTATACGGGGGTTCTGTCATGGGAGAAAGACAAACCGAAATATCCGATCCGGGCGCAGGAGCTTGCCAACTGGTTTGCGTCCCCTCATTCGCATCTTCGTGCTGTCGAGAAATTCGGGGGAAAAAAGGCGTTCAACGCAATCAGGGGGAGAACCGGCATCATCTTCTTCCAGAACTACTGGGGCGCCGGGAATCAAGGCGATCACATCGATCTTTGGAACGGCACCCGTTTGACGGATTGGACATCCTGGCTTCGTATTCAGGCTGGCATCTCGATCCCGGGTTTCTGGTCGGATTTCAAGCAATCCGAATCGGTCTGGTTGTGGCAGATTCCATGATGACCCGAGTCATTGCGGCGTTGGGCGGAGGCATTGCTGGAGTTCTGCTGCTGTATCTGCTCGTGTCGGGGATCGGCTGGGCCTGGGGGCCGTTCTACTCCAGCGAGGAAGACATGGCCGCAAACGTGAAGATGTTTCTCGCCGGGGCAGCGATCGCTGCGCTTATTGGCGGATGGTTTGCCTATCGGCTTTCGGTGCGTTCAAGGCGGGGAGGCAACAAGCGGAATTCTCTTTGAGTAAGATGCTTGCAGGCAAGACTGTTAAACGGGGAGCCGCCTGACTGCCGGGCTGAGCGCATTGGCCTTGGTGAAGATATTCCATTCATCGGGATCGAGCTCAAGGCTTTCCGGCTCACCGGCGATGTCGACCGCTGCCAGAAAATAGCCTTCTGCGTCGACAAACTCATTGATGGAACGAACGGTGACTTCAGGGTAAGCGCCCGGCAAACCCATCTGTAAATTGACGCGTTAGACCTTGAAGATCGTGTCCCTTTAAAAACGATGGTGGACACTTTCGATGGAAATCCAGAAGCCAAGTCGGCGCAGGCGGCATCACCCG
>Ga0209794_1001064_pt1 | contig 25800 bp, 16 predicted proteins | sample EBPBio232013_DNA_FD_185869 | JGI IMG/M metagenome (GOLD analysis project Ga0209794, IMG submission 185869) | Wastewater treatment Type I Accumulibacter community from EBPR Bioreactor in Madison, WI, USA - Reactor 1_5/23/2013_ DNA (SPAdes)... | ecosystem: Engineered > Bioreactor > EBPR >... | reverse complement strand
AAAAACATGAACTAATTAGCCCCCAATCAGGTGGTCAATTTAGCCCGGCCAAGCATGGTCAATTTGCTTCGGCCAGGGGTGGTCAACTTAAACCGGCCAACGGTGGTCAATTTGACCGGCGTTTGCAACATGCTAGCCGATATAAAAAAAATTGGATGGCATCCAGATTTTCAAAATAGAATAAGTTGATATTATGAACCAAAAATGGGAAGAACGATCAATTATTGTTGCCAATTTATTAAATCCGGCTTTTTGTGGGGAAGTAATAAGGCGGGCTATATTGTCCTATAATTCAATAAACGAAGATTCAAAATTTCCATTTTCACTTTCATATTTAATACTTCCATTTGTCCTTCATAAGAAAACGCGTGAGCATATGCCGAGGAGCGTGGCAACCTATTTTCATTCATGGGCAGAAGAAAAAGAATTCTTGCTCATTGACTTTGCTTCCAGGACAAGACAATTGCTTCCTTATACGAAAGAGGCTTTAATGTTTCTTTCTTATCATAATGCGGTGGAAATTGAAACAAATGGGATATCTGTAACCAATGCCAAGAAGAAAAGTATAAAAGACGAACACGCCCAGGAAGTAAATGACATTTATAAAAAGGCAGAATTTCTCGGAAAATGGATGAAGCAAACAGGTAGTGCACAAACAATTTATATGTTTTTAAAAATTCAACCATAGTATGCAAATAAAAAATCTTATCCTTTATAATAGCAAGGAGAATGTCCGTCTTCTCCCTTTCCGGTTGGGCGATGTGAATATTATAAGTGGCGAATCCAAATCTGGTAAGACTGCCATTATTGATATTATTGATTATTGTTTGGGAAGCAAGGATTGCAAAGTTGCGGAAGGAATTATTAGAGATACAGTCTATTGGTTTGCAATAACAGTAGTATTTAATAAGGGAGAAGAGTTTTTTATTGCTCGGCAAAATCCAAATACAAAAGGAGTTAACACGATAAGCGAAATTTATTTGGAAGCTGGTCCCTTTGATACTTTTCCTGAATTTGACAGTATTCAGCCGAACAGTAATTTGATCGGTCTAAAAGAGTTTCTTTCACGAAAAATCGGAATCGCTGATAATCTACAGATTTTTGAGAATAACACGAGGGAGCCATTAGAAATAAACTTCAAACATTCCAGACTCTTCTGTTATCAGCCGCAGGGGTTGATTGCTCAACGTGATTATTTATTTTATAATCAGACAGAGCCATTTGTTCCTCAATCAATAAAAGATAGCTTACCATATTTACTTGGTGCTATTAGGGAAGATAGTTTAAGTATTGAACAGCAGATAATTCAAAAAAGAAGAGACTTAAATAGAGCAGTGAGAGAAAAAAATGAACAGGAAAAAATAAAAGTAGAAGGAATAAGCAAAGCATTTTCGCTAGTTGAAGAACTTAAGGAAATAGGAATTTTAGCTAAGAATGTTGGGACAAAAGATGTTGCTGAGGCGTTATCAATTTTGAATCAATTTAAAGATTGGGAGTATTCTTCCGAAACTATCGAGCCAACCGGAGAGAATTCAATCTTGAAGGATTTGATCAATAAACGTAGGGAACTTAAGCAAGAACTAGGAGGCGTTGATGATACAATTTACGCAACAGAAAGTTTCATCAAGCACAATTTTTCTTATTCAGAAGAAGTCGAACAACAAAAAGTAAGACTTGAAAGCATACATCTTTATCAAGATGCCGATGGTAATACATCCGTTTGCCCTCTTTGCGACAGCCACTTGAATATTGAAATTCCCAAAATTTCTGAAATAGAACAATCATTAAATAACTTAAAAAAGACGTTGGAATCCACGGTTAGGGAAAAGCCCAGGTTAAATAGTTATTTAGAGGGTTTATATAAAGGTAAAGAGTCTTTGAAAGGAGAAATTATTAGAACAGAAGAAAGTATTTCCGCTTTATATAATGAACAAGAAAAAGCAAGAAGGCTTAGAGATTTAAATTTAAGAAGGGGAAAAGTTATTGGAAGAATAAGCCTTTTTCTAGAAAGCGTTGATTATACCCAAGATGAATCTATAGATGCCAAAATTCTCAAACTGAAAGAAGATATTGAGGGCTTAATTAGTTTAGTAGATACTGAGACAAAAGAAGAAAAGCTCGTCTCTATTTTGAGCAAGATTAATTTGCAAATGAGTAAATGGGTAGATCAATTGGATGTGGAATACAAAGATTCACCTATCCGATTTGATCCCAATAAACTTACACTTTTTGCAGATACAACCAGAAAGCCCATTTCACTTTCTCAAATGGGAAGTGGTGCGAATTGGGTGTCTTATCATCTACTTATTCATTTTGCGTTGCACCAACATTTTGTTCAAAATTCACGACCTGTTCCGCGGTTTTTAATACTTGATCAACCGTCACAGGTTTATTTTCCTCCGGATAAAGACGAAGAGAATACCGGTGAAATCAAAGAAAACGCTGATGAATTAGCAGTAAAATCATTATTTGATTTTATAATAAATCGAACAAAAGAAATGGCGGGAGATTTTCAAACTATTGTAACTGATCACGCGTACTTAAAACACGAAAACTTTCGCCAAAGTGTAATAGAGGTTTGGAGAGATGGTACAAAACTCATTCCTAACTCTTGGCTAGAATTAGGACAGGAAGAAAGTTAAATCAAACCGATTTTCGTTACTTATCAATTTGTATCTTTGATTTATTGAGATGAACGTTCTTTTTAGGAGGGATAATTCGGGTATCCAATTCACTACTGAGTTTAAAAGCTTGATAAACTGTGACATAAGAACTTATAATGGTTCCCGTCCAGTCCGCAAGAGTAAAAAAAGTTCTTTATTGTAGGTGTCGGGAAATTCGGTGATAAATTCGGTTACCCAGACATTGAGAGTTGCAAAAACTCAATACAGTAAAGGCTTTCAGAAGATACATCCGAGTCCCGTCCGGTCCGCAACTATTAAAAGACGCTGTTTATCAGCGTCTTTGCAGTTCTAGTGAAATGATGACTCGAACTCATTGTCAACACCAGTTCCGATATTAAGGTTGCCAGGAAGAAATTGGCAAATACGAATGCCGCTCTAAGGCTGCTGAACCTTAAGTTGATTTAAATTTTCATTCTCTTCAAGCCAACCTTTTATATCTATAAAATCCTGTAATTCCTGTGAATCAGAACGCAAAAACTTTGGTAGGATTTTCTAAAAAATGGTTCATACTCCTTCGGATAAGCCTGACTGAGTTTGGAGAATAAATTTAAAACCTCATTCACTGAACTGTTGTCAATCCTTCTTTTCTTTAAAAACCTGCGGCAGCTATCGACGGCATATCTAAGTACAATGATATTGTTCAGTTCAAAGTGTACAATAAGATTTAAGATCCTGGCATAGGATTGTATATCCTCCCTTACACTTCTAAAACTGGAATTTATGATTTCATTCAACCAATGGAGTGATTTGGAAAAATCCTTTTTTTGGAAAAATATATTGGCGAATTGATAGTAGAACATCAATATATAATCATCCGGGATAGCTGCACGTCGGTCTTAGATGAATTTTTGAATCTTTTTAATTAGCAAAATTCCCTTTTCAAGATCTTTGGAGTCACGATACATTTCAAGTTCCACATTAAACGTTCTTAGCCATGATCTAATAGTGAACTTGCGCTCGCTCTCCAGTTTATATTTTTGCGGCACTTCCCGGATTTTAGCTATCAATAGTGGGATTTCATGCCATTGTTTAGCGGTAAGGAGCGCTCCAATTTTATTGCTGATGGCTGTTATGTAAGAATGGGGATCTTCTTTTATACGAGCTTTAAACTTGACAACAACTACTAGTTAAACAATATGAATAACATTCACCAAATGGCTGATAACGAAGCAGCGACTCATACCTACCATCCGCGGCAAAGGTTAACGAACTATAAAAGTACCCGTTTCTAAGGAATGGCTATAACAATTTAAGGTGCCAGCAGTCAGTAATGAGTAAATGACATCCTTTAGGAAATTTCGATATGGCTATTCTCTTGCCTAAGGAAAAAGAACCCGGATGCCGGCCTAAACACAACTCAATTTCAAGGTTTACTTATTCCCAGGTTTTCATTCTTATACAAATCAGGGCTCTCCAATATTGTTGTAACAAATGTAGCGATGCTTTTCCTTGAAATAGCCCTGCCTATTTCGGGCTCACCTTTCTTCGTAATTGTATAGTCAATCTCGTCGGCGTCGGTAAACCAATCGGGGCGTAATATGGTATAGGTGAGACCGGAATTTTCAACGATGTCTGCAAGCTTTCTGTAGGGCAACAACACCGACTTAACCGGTGTGTTATAAATACCAATTGAGCTAATTGCAATGATTCGATTAACACCCGTTTCCTTCATGGCTTTTACAATATTCATCGCCATTGGTTCAAGATTGCCCGCCAGGTTTACATAGACAACATCATGGCCTGTTATTGCCTTTTCAATGCTTTCATATTCCATTGCGTCGCCCTCAATCACCTCATATAGTTTTTGCCATGTATTCGGCAATCTCCTTTTGTTTCGCACAAACAAAGTGAGCTGAATATTCTCCCTATCCGCAGCGGTTTCAATCACCTGTTTAGCGAGACTACCGGTCGCCCCTATCACAATTACCTTCTTCATCTGCTATTGATTTTAGTTGCGCGCACCCACAATTTTAATAGAAGAAATCTTGTCGGTAAATTGTTTAAGCTCATCGGCAGAAAACGAAAAATCGCTCGACCAAAGATTTTCCTGCAGGTGTGCCTGTTTTGTTGTGCCGGGAATCGGCACAATCCAGGGCTTTTGTGCAAGCAACCATGCCAAAGAAACCTGTGCCAGTGTCAGACCTCGCTGGTTGGCAAAATCTGCGATCGCTTCCAACAAAGGCCAGTTCGCTTTTATTGCTTCCGGTGTGTATCGTGGCAGTGTATCCCGGTTATCATTATCGGGGTCGAATTTCGTTAGCGGATTGATGTAACCTGTAAGCAAGGCCCTGCTAAGTGGGCTATAAGGCACAAAGCCGATACCCAATTCCTCGCAGGTTTTCAATATCTCCCCTTCCGGGTCTCTTGTTATCAAAGAATACTCTGATTGCAGCGCGGTTACCGGCTGTACAGCATGGGCTTTTTTGATATTCACTGGATCCGCTTCGCTTAATCCGAAATGCAACACCTTACCTTCTTTCATCAAATCTTTTACCGTACCGGCAACATCTTCAATGGGAATAGTTGGGTCAACACGATGCTGGTACAACAGATCGATGTAGTCCGTTTTTAGTCGCTTCAATGATTGTTCTACAACTTCTCTTATATGCGCCGGCTTACTATTCAAACCCGCAAGTTGCCCGTTTTCGATATTAAAACCGAATTTGCTGCACAAGATTATTTTCTTTCGGATGGGCGCCAATGCCTCTCCCACCAATTCTTCGTTTCTCCAAGGGCCGTATGCTTCTGCAGTATCAAAGAAATTGACGCCCATATCATAGGCTTTCCGGATCAGGGCAATCATCGCCTTTCGATCTGGAATGAAGGTACGATGCCAACTCATGCCCATACAACCAAGCCCCATACCATAGTTTACTTCGATGCGGTGGTCCCCGGAACCAAGTGTGCGGGTTTTGTTTTTCGGAACGGGTGAAGCGGTTGCTCCTTGCGTGATTGAAGGATGTAAGTTCAAGGCCGCGGCACCCAAAACAGAAGCCCCGAACAGCGTACTCGACGACAAAAACCTGCGACGTGATTGACTTTGCATATAAATGATTTAATCATTATCTGAGCAAAGGTCCTATTTGTTGGGGTGGTGAGTGGTATACGAATTACTGTTTCACTTACCATTTTCACTGGCGAAGGGAAACTGTCGCAAATAAGCCCGACCTAATGATAGGTGATCTGTAACCGTTGCATCTATTTTCGCCGCTTGCGCTATTTTTTGGAAGATATCTTTTGCGGGGATACCATGCGCTGCCAGGTAGTGCACCGACTCGGCGCCGGCTGACTTCGACATTTTCTGCCCGTCTTTTTCGGCGAGCAAGCTGTGGTGAAATATAGTCGATTGCCTGAATGCAGGCATTTCAATCAAATCGCATAGGAACAACTGTGCAACGGTCGACGGTCGCAAATCTTCACCCCGAACAATTAAATCAATGCCAAAATGCACATCATCTACTACCGAACTCAATTGGTAGGCGGGAAAGCCGTCCTTTCGTCGAATGATAAAATCGGTGAGCGACGCATCGAGCGAAGCGCCATCAGTGATCAATCGCCATTGGTGGTGCAATCCATCGAGCGATAACTTTCGCTGCCGGCAACGGCAAAACGCCATCGTCTTGCGCGTGCAATCACAGGCATAGACCAATTTTTTATCACGCAAAATGTTTAAGGCCGCTTCATACAGCGCCAACCTTTTTAACTGCGAATATTTTTTAACGAATTCAGTGGCGTTCACAGGCCCCTGCTGCCATACAATACCCAGGTAGTGCAGGGTTTGAAATATGTCGGTGATATACGCCGGACGAACGCGGCCCTGGTCAAGATCATCAATTCGCAAAAACACCGCCGCCTGCTTTTCTTCCGCCAGCGCGGTAGTGATGCAAAACGATAAGATATTTCCCAGGTGAAGGTAACCGCTGGGAGTGGGCGCCAGGCGTGTCAGCATGACACGCAATTTCGTCCATTTTTGTCTATTTCGCCTTAATTACCCGGATCACCTTCTGCAGGTTGCCAGTCTGCAGCCGGATAAAATACATACCCGTTGGTAACTGGTCTTCGTAGATATCGATATTAAAGGTGCCGGCCGGATAGGTTTCCTGCGCATGAATGCGTACCAGTTGCCCCAGGGCATTCAGTTGCTGCACCACCGTTTTACCCCCCGGTGTTGAAAATTGCAAAGTCGCCACTTGCTGATAGGGGTTCGGCCAAAATTTCAAGATCATTTTATCGGCCTGCTCGTTCACCTCATCAATATCATCATCGAGCCCGCAAGGCGTGCCACTGATGATGGGCAGGCTCTGGTAGTCTTTCAACATGAGCTGACTGATCTTGGTTTTGTCTACACAAAACCAACGCTCCAACACCGTTGCATAAATACTCCTGAAATCATATTGGAAAGGAATATTGTCAACTACCTGCACATCGGCCGGAATATCGGGACTGGTGCCCAGCACACCTTTTTTCACATGTTTGCCAAACAATATCAAGGGCGCTGCTGCGCCATGGTCCGTACCCATACTCGCATTTGATTTGATGCGACGGCCAAACTCTGAAAAAGTCATCCCCAGTACGCGGTCGTCCAGGCTTTGCTTTTCGAGATCGCCCTGAAAAGAACTGATACCAGCCGATAATGATTTTAATAAATCTGCATGTCCGCCGGTACTGGTATCACCTGCATTCACCTGCTTCTTGTGCGTATCAAATCCACCCAGCGTTACGGTGTACACACGGGTTTTCAAGCCACCACTGATCAATCGCGCCACAATCGCCAGTTGTTTAGCGAGGCTGGTATCATCATAAGTGCCCTGGTTGGTTCCCTTGCTATAAGCCGCCCGAATGATATCGGAATACACTTTGGTTTTATCGGTGATGATGCGCAGGTATTGTAATTCACGGTTCGCGTCTTCGCTGTTCAACGGATAATCGTTGAATGGATTCACAAACGAATACACATTCATCGGATCCGTGATCGACAAGCCCATCGAAAACACATCGCCCTGCACCGTTACCGTTGGCATATCGCTGATCTGAATGGCCAATGGATCGGGCATGTCTGAATTGGGGTATTCATAGGGGTAGCCCGGGTAAACATCTTCGAGGTAACGCCCCAGCCAGCCGCGTTTCTCGCGCGTGCTACGGTTATTGGAATCATCGCCGGTCATCCAAATATCGGTCGACCTGAAATGCGAGAAATTCTGTTTGTCATAGCCCACACTTTGTACAATATTGGCCTTGCCGGTATTGAACAGGGTTTGCAGTTTGGTCATGGCCGGATGTAAACCTGTTTTATCGGTGCCATCCAGTCGCAATACCCGGTCTTGCGGAATCGCTACATTCGCCCGCGCCGTATAATAATTACCATACACATCGAGGGGGATCACGGTATTCAAACCGTCGTTGCCACCATGTAATTGTATCAGTACCAAAATATGGTCATTCGGCACATCAGGGCCAAGCAAATGATGCAGGGCCGAACCCGGCTGACTACCAAAAGCTGAAAAACTAAAGCCATTCAGCAAGGCAGGCATCACGGTGGCGGGAACGGTTCTTGACAGGAATTTCCTTCTGTTCATGGTATTGGATTTGGGATCAGCACAAATGGTATTCGGGCAGATTCATAATGAATGTAAAAATGTCTTTCAACTGGGCATCGTTGGGCATGCCGCTGGGACAAAAACGATTGACAATGTAATCGATCGAGGTGGCCGACAAAGGATACTGAAGCAGTCGACCAGCCATGGTTTCTACCAGGGTTCTTGCATCGGGCTGGCTGCCAGATTCATTGGCATAAGCGCGCACATCAACAACGCCATCGGCTACCACGCCGTTTACAAAATCAGCACGACGCGGCAGGCTGTTGGAGTTCACCCACATCTCATAGAACATGGGCTCCTGGTAATAGGCCGGCCAACCCGATACATCGGGCGGCTGAAACAAACCCATCAGCATGCGATTGCCCTGTTTGGCCAGCGCATCAAAATAGTTATAGGAAACACTGTAGTCGGCCATCGCCGGAAAACTCACATTGAACTCGCGCAAAGTGCCGACAATAAAGTCGTACGGGTTCTTGATATAACTGGCGCGACGCGCGGTCTCATAAAAATGATCACTGCGCAACAATACTTTCAACACCGGCTCTAATTCATAGTCTTCTGCAATCAGCAAATCGGCGAGTGGTTGTATGACGGCGGTTTCCACTTCGGCTTCGATGCGATGGTAAACGAACCAGCGATACAACTTGCGACAAATAAAACGGGCGGTTTCCTTCACCCCAAAAATCATGTTGATCAGTGCTGCCAACTCCGTATCACCATCACCCGCGCTGATAGATACACCCTTGTAAAAACCGGAGAACTGTTTGGTGCTCATATCATGCTCACTCGCTTCAAAGCGAGCCAGCTTGGTCGCATCGTCAATACGCCAGCCGGTTAATACTTTGGCAGCGGCGATTACATCGTTCTCGGTATACAAAGAATCAGTCCCCTTGCCTACTGTCATCAATTCCTGCAACTCGCGGGCAAAGTTTTCATCGGGCGCTTTCTTGGAATTGAGATAACCATTGAGATGGCGCAGCATGGCGGGATCCTTGCTGACCAGTCGGGTAAGTTCCCGAATATTGCCCACGGCATGCTGTCTTAGCAACATATGGTGCCGGTAGCACATGGTCGCATTGTCAACCTCCCCCATTTGTACCGAAAAATGATGGTGCATAAACAAGACCATTTTTTCGTGAATGGTGGCGTTTTGGTGCAACATCAATCCCATCATCCACTTGATCAGCGAGCCGTTTCTGGCACTGTTGATGGCAGGCCGCGCTTGTGGATCACTGGCCGTATTCAGGTCATCGCCCCAGGGCTGACCAACCGCCACCCCCAGATCGTCGTACATAAATCCTTCCACACCCACCATACCATATTCGCGCAGGGGCGATGCCGGTAGGGGCTGCGGCTGAAACAGTGCGTCGATGGCCGCCTCGGGGCCCATGGAAACGAACGATTGTATATCGGTTTCTCTGGCGCCAAACAAAGCCCTTTTTAGCAGGTGCGATACTTCATCGCGGGTCCAGGCTCCACCATAAGGATCGATGCCGCCCTGTACACGAAAGCTGGATTTCTTCCGGCCTGATGTTTTGAAAAAACTTCGTCTATCCATGGGGTTTAGATTTCGCTTATCTGATCAGTAATAGGTTACCTTTTTTTGTTTGTTTCACCTGGTAGATATCCAGGTACTCCAGCACATAACTAAAACTGCCGGAAGGTTCGGGCTGTCCGCGTTTAGTGCCATCCCATCTTTGCTCGATGTTGTTCGATTGAAAAACCATTTCGCCAAATCGGTTAAACACGCGCAGGTCGTATTTACCGGGCACTTTTCCCAATGGTCCAAATCGATCATTCTTCCCGTCGCCATTGGGGGTAAATGCATTGGGCACAAACACGCTGGCATCTTTCAGCACCACCAGGGTAAACTGGTCTCTTATTTCGCATTGATCGAGGGGCAGCACAGCGGTGTACACCGTGGTTTCCGTGGGACTTGCCTGCACCACCGCACAGTGATCACAACTCAGCCCCGCAGCAGGTATCCAATACATACCCTTTTGTATCTCGGGCATATTGTACACATCGCCTACAAAAATGGTATCGGCCCGGTTGCTGGCGGTAAAAAGACTATCGTTGCGAACACCGTGGTAAGTAACAATCAATGAGTCGTAGCCACAGGCATCTTGCAAAGTATCTGTATAAGAAACAAATTGTGCGGGATCGCAAACAATACTGTCTTTGTTCTGCAACAGTGGCATTTTCAATTTGATGAGGCCGATATCTGTTTGCTGGGGCCAGGAGGCATTGAAATCATCATCGCCCGATTCAGTATAACCGGCGAGGTAATATTCCTGTAAGGATTCGTTCACGGCTACGCTGAAACAATTCTCGGCGGCTTCGCCACCGTAGTTGCGCGTCCAGGTTAGTTTTCCATCACGGTCCACCATCGACACCCAGAAATCAGACGACTCTTTATAACCAGCGATCGTACCATCGGGAGAGGAAGTTGCACCAGCCAGCAAGAAACTGCCGTTGGCCATGGGATAGATATCATATATATAGTCGGCTTCTGATCCGCCCAGGGTATTCTGCCAAATCAATTTGCCATCGGTGCTACATTGAAATACCCAACCATCCTGTGCGCCATGGGCGCCGCTCACGGGCGCATCGGTAGACGTAGTATAGCCGGCCAGTGTAAGCGTGTCTTGTTTGGCCGCCATTACATAGGCCACATCGTTTTGTGATCCACCAAATATTTTGCTGTACATTTTATTACCGGTCAGGTCGAGGCAAAGCAGCCAAACATCGTAGTTTTTTTGCGACGGCGGAATATCACCATCCACCGAGTTGGCATAGCCTGTTAAATACATCCTGTTGCCAACCACTGCGCCGGCAAAGAGTTCATCATTGCGACTACCGCCATAACAACGGGTCCATAGTACCTGGCCATTCGGATCAACTTTGATCAGTCCGCCATCAGTAAAGCCACTGGCGCTTCGGTTACCGGGAAAATTGCCGTCGTGCGAGGCTGTGCTACACAACAACATATAATTACCGTCGGGCAGCGTCACTATCCGGTTGCCAATATCCATCTGGCTGCCCCCGTATCGCTTTTGCCATTGCAGGTTGCCGCTGGCATCCAGTTTCAGCAGCCAAACATCTTTCGTGCCGCCATAGCCGCTGGTTACATCGCCATCTGTAGAATTGGTTTCACCTAAAACAAGAAATCCGCCATCGGCGGTCTGTAAAATATCTTTGGCCGATTCATAGCCCGTGCCGCCGAATGATTTTGCCCATTGCAGTTCCCCGCAACTGCTGAGTTTCACGACCAGCAGGTCCCAATAATCGCGTGAAGGTTGTGTGGGTACGATGCCATCTTTCGAACTGGTATAACCCGCCAGCGCCGTACCACCATCTGCAGTGAGGATGATGCGTTGGGCTATATCAACAGCCGATCCGCCGTATTTATTTGCCCATTGAATATCGGGCAACTGTGCCACCGATGAGGCAGTCACAAGCAGGCACAAGATCAGCAGCAGGCTGGTCGAAAAGGGATGGGTTGGTTTCAAAGGACCTTGATTTCTACCGGTCAAACGCAAAATCCATGCTATATCTTATCAATGGGTTAAAAACTATTCGTAGATCTTCGGTGGAGGGGCGTAGTCGTTTGTAACCCAGGCGTAAAATCCCGATGGCGGATAGATGGGGTTTTTGGTACTGAATGTTGAAAATCAGCCTCTACCCGCAAATTCCAGCTGCGTATTTTTACGGAAGCAGCGGTTTTGCAGCCGGTTAAAAAATCGTAACCATTCGTCGAAAACGGGCAGTTGGCTGAAGATCTCAACCTTTTCCCGGATCGTATGTTCTATAGTTGCCAAAACTTTACCTGTTGCAACCGGTCGTGTAAAATGGCTCTTTAATCGGCATTGGCGCAACGACTGGTCATGTATTTTGGTCTAACTGCAATTTCATGGTGGAAGTATTTAAAACCAACGTTGCCGACAAAGAGGTTGCCGACATGCTTCGGGAATCGCTCGAAAAAGAATTTCCTGCCTGCAAAATCAATTTTGATTTGCACGACAGTGACCGTATTCTGCGCCTGGAAGGCGATGATATCTGTACCGCCACCGTAACTGACTTGCTGCAAACAGAAGGTTTTGATTGCGAGTTGCTGGCAGATTGAACAGGAACAAGTTTTGCATGACTGTATAAACAATGATATCATGAAAAGTTTAGCAATTGCATTTGTATTCGTTTGCCTTAGCGTTAGCAGTTTTGCGCAGCGGCCTTCACATTGGCACAAAGGGCCGCAATCAACCGACAAAAAGCGTGAACCTTATTGGAGCACTTTTGGGATAGGTGTAAACTTCCAGTCGTTCGACAACCTGGATAAGCGGGTGTCGGCATTTCCGAAATACAAAGATTTGCGCGACCAGGCCGGGAGTTTGCAACTGGGCTGGATCAAGGAAAAACAACGGGTGGTTTCCATTTTCAATGTATTGGCAGCAAGCTCGATGAGTGGCGACAAACACCGCCGCAGCAGCACAGTTCGTTCCATCGGCCTGGGTGCCGATATTGGTTATGATGTGATAAAGAGTGAACGGATCATGTTATATCCGATGGTGGGCCTGGGCTATGATTGGGTGCAGGCGCGGTATTTTACCGATAACAGCCAGGTAAACTTTGATGATGTGTTGTCAAACCCAACCGTAAGTAATTCTATCGAGCCCGTTAGCTTCAGCAATGGCTTTTTTAATTACCGTGCTGGCATTGGCTTGCAGTTTCTATCACCCAAGGGCGATGGCATCATTGGTGTTCATGGTGGCTATGTGGGTAGCTTTGAGTCGAAAAACTGGCGCAGCAAAGCGGGCCAGGACCTGGCCAATGCACCTGAAGATCGCTTGAAGCGATTTTATGTAAGCGTTGTATTCGGTATGCGGCCCATGCGTATGCATTGACCCGTTGCTATTCGCGCCAGCCGCCGCCCAGTGCCCGGTACAAATCAACGGATGCTTTCAGCAAATCTTTACGCAATCCCGTCAATTCGAGATCGGCTTCGAGCACACCCCGTTGGGCGCTGATTACTTCGAGGTAATTGGCATAGCCGGTATAATACAATTCGCGCGCGGTATTAACAGCATTGTTAAGCAATGCCACTTCCTGCTGTTTTAACTGGTATGCCTGTTTGGTATTCTCAACAGCAGTATGCAGGGTCGTTACTTCGCGAAACGCATTCAGCAAACGTTTCTGGTATTCCAGGATGGCAATTTTTTGATCGGCAACCGTAATCGCCTGGTCTGCTTTCAGGCGTTGCCGGTTGAATACAGGCGCCGTCAATCCACCGACAATACCAAATACGATGGAACTGGGATCAAAAAGCACCGATGCGCGAAACGCATTCAAGCCGGCATAGGGACTCAGTTGAAGGGCCGGCAAAAATGCCTTGCCGGCAGCCGATGTATTGTAGGTAGCGGCATCCCATACCATTTTCGCCTGCTGAATTTCAGGACGGTTTTCCAGCAAGCGCAGGGGTGAACCGATGGCCAACTTCATGCCGTTGGTTGTTTCCATGTGGATGCTATCGCGATTAACAATACCTGCATAGCGGCCCGTCAGGAAATTGATTTCATTTTCAGTGGCTCGAATATTTTGTTGCACCGCATAAGCGAGCGCGCGGGTGCGTAAGAGTTGTGCTTCAAACTGTTGTACCGCCAACTCGGTTGCGCGGCCTGCTTCTTTCTGCACCTTCACTACTTCGAGTGCTGACTCTTGTAAAACAGTATTCTTTTGAATGATCTTTTTTTCATTGTCGAGCGCCTGCAGGTCATAATATAAATTGGCGATGGTAGCTACTAATTCGGTTTGCACAAGTTTGCGGCCTTCTACCGCCGCCAAAAAAGTTGAAACCGCTGCTTTTTTCTGGTCTTTCAATTTGCCCCAGATATCAATTTCCCAACTGCTTCGCAGACCGATAAAATAATCGGGTGTAAGGCCCTCACTTACTTTCTGGTTCTCTTCAATATTCTGCGATTTGTTGGTATCGAAATTGCCCACGCCAGTCATGCTGTATTTACTGTAGTGGTCACCCGAAGCGTTGATGCCTGCCCGTATTTCGGGGGCAAGGGCGGCGCGTGCATAGCCGATACGCGCTTTGGCCTGCTCGAGGTGTTGCAAGGCAATCAGCATGTCTTGGTTATGCCGAACCGCGGTATCGATCAACTGCAGCAAATGCTGGTCGGTAAAATATTGTCGCCAGGAAACTGTTGCTGCTGATGAATCAACCGGTTGCTCACCAAATGCAGCCGGCAGTGCTTGTACAGTTGGCAGGTTTTGCGGTGGCGCTACCCGGCAACTGCTTATAGCCAATAACAGGCAAAGAAGGATGAAGAGTTTATTTCCTGACATTTCTTGCTTTTTTTCCTTCAGACAATCGGGCGAAAATCACATAGAGGCCGGGCACCATGAAAATACCGAAGATGGTTCCCAGCAACATACCGCCTGCCGCCGCCATACCGATAGAACGGTTGCCCATCGCGCCGGCACCATGTGCCACACAAAGCGGAATCAGTCCCGCTACAAAAGCGAACGAGGTCATAAGAATAGGGCGCAAACGGGAAACAGCTCCTTGCATGGCTGCCGCCAATATACCAGCCCCTTCTTTTCGGCGCAGCATGGAAAACTCTACCATGAGGATGGCATTTTTCGCCAGCAGGCCCACCAGCATCACCAGCGCTACTTGGGCGTAGATATTATTTTCGAGTCCGCCGATCTTTAAGAATAAGTAAGACCCAAACACACCCGGTGGCAACGACAATATAACGGCCATCGGTAGGGCAAAACTTTCATACTGTGCCGCCAGCAGCAAATACACAAATATGAGTACGATGGCGAAAATGAAAAAGGTCTGGTTGCCCGACAATACTTGTTCGCGGGTCATACCACTCCATTCGTAGTCGTAACCCTGGGGCAGGTTTTCGGCCGCAAGTTCTTTGATGGCTTCGATCGCTTCACTCACGCTATGACCTGGCCGGGCATCGCCGGTAATCATGGCGGCCGTATACATATTATAACGGGTGATTTGCTCGGGGCCAAAAACCCGTTCCATGCTGATGAAGGTAGAGAAGGGTACCATTTCGCCGGCGGCATTTTTTACATGCAAATTGAGTACGTCCTCGGGCTTGGCGCGAAACGCCGGATAAGCCTGCAACATCACTTTGTACATCTGCCCGAAGCGGATAAAGTTGGTGGCATAATAACTACCCAATAGGGTCTGCAGGGTGCTCATGGCATTGTCGACCGTCACGCCTTTTTTGGCCGCCATCTCCTGGTCGAGGTGAATCACGTATTGCGGGAAATTCGGATCAAAGCTGGTAAAGGCAGCGCCGATGATTTTATGTTGTTGCAGGGATTGCAGAAAATCTTGTGTTACCAACGAAGTTTCGCTGAGTGCAGCGCCGCGGTTTTTATTCAACAACCTGAATTCAAAACCACTGGCATTACCGAAACCCGGCACGGTGGGGGGCGAAAAGAATTCAATGCTCGCGTCGGTCAGGTGTTTGGTTCGTTTTGTCAACTCTTCGATCAGCTGCGGCACGGTTTCCTTTCGTTTGTTCCAGGTCGTTAGGTTGATCATGGCCATCCCATAGGAAGCGCCGGAAATTTCACTCATGAGGCTATAACCTGCCAGGGTGCTGATATTCTCCACATTGGGCATCGAACGAACAATACGATCCACGCTGTCGAGCACCACTTCTGTTCTTTCAACGGTAGAGCCCGGCGGTGTGGTCACATTCACATAGATCATCGATTGGTCTTCGGTTGGAATGAAGCCACTGGGCAGGAATCGGCCGGTGAGCCAAACCATCGCACAGAAGAACAGGAAGAGTGCAACCGTGATCGTTTTTCGGCCGGCAATATGGGCCACGGTTCGGCCGAAAGTTTTTTCTACCTTATTGTAGTTTCGGTTGAACGATTTATAGAACCGTTGCAACCATGATCGTTTCACATTGGTATCGTGCTTCATGAGCAAGGCACAAAGCGCCGGCGTGAGCGTTAACGCATTGATACCCGAAATCACAATTGCCATGGCGAGGGTCAGCGAAAATTGTCGGTAGAACACCCCCACGGGTCCACTTAGAAAAGCCACCGGCACAAATACGGCTGTCATTACCAGAGTGATGGCAATAATAGCGGGCGTGATTTCTTTCATCGCTTCAATGGTTGCCTCCATAGGTGGTAGGTGCTTGTGCGACATTTTTACATGCACGGCTTCCACCACCACAATGGCATTGTCGACCACAATACCAATGGCCAGTACCAGGGCAAAAAGCGTCAGGATATTGATGGAAAAACCTAGTAGTTGTAAGAAGGCCAGGGTGCCGATAAGGGCGACGGGCACGGCCAATGCAGGAATCAGGGTAGACCTGAAATCCTGTAAGAAAATGAATACAACAATGAAGACGAGGATGAATGCTTCAACCAATGTTTGCAATACCGACTTGATACTGGCATCGAGAAAACGCGACACATCGTAGGCATAGTTATAGGTCATGCCCGGCGGAAAGCTGTTTTCTTTCAGGTCAGACAGGCGGGCTTTAATTTCATCAATCACTTCGCTCGCATTACTGCCCGGGCGTTGTTTGATCATGATCGATGCCGACGGTCGGCCATCGGTTTTCGACGTCATGTCATAACTAACCGTACCAAATTCAATATCAGCAATGTCTTTCAGGTTCAGCAGGGACCCGTCGGGGTTTGCCTTCATCACCACATTGGCATACTGATCAGGCGTGTTGAATTTGCCCGTGTATTTGAGTACATATTGTTTTACCTGCTTGTCTTTGCCTGAGTTCTCGCCTACCACGCCCGGCGCCGCTTCAATGTTTTGCGCACGCAGGGTCTGGATTACTTCTTCTGATGAAATATTGTAAGCCACCATGCGGTCGGGCTTGAGCCAAACGCGCATTGAATATTCGCGCGCGCCCATGATATCCAAAAAGCCCACGCCATTGATACGCTTGAGTTCGGGCAACACATTGATATCAACAAAATTGTAGATGAACTCTTCATTCACCGAGCTGTCTTCACTGAAAATATTCAGGTACAACAGCATACTGTTCACCTCCTTTTCAGTGACCACGCCCGCTTTGATGACTTCCTCCGGCAATTCATCCAAAACGGTGGTAACACGGTTCTGTACGTTCACTGCAGCCTGATCGGGATCGGTGCCCACTTCAAAAAAGATCTGCACCAGGGTGGTGCCGTTGTTGCTGCTCACCGAGTTCATGTAGGTCATGCCCGGCACGCCATTAATGGCCCTTTCCAATGGCGTGGCTACCGCGTTGGCACAAACCTCTGCATTCGCGCCGTTGTAATTGGCCGTCACCACCACGCTGGGTGGCACGATATCAGGAAACTGGGTGATGGGCAAGGTAAACAGCGCCAGCACACCCAGCAACGTGATCAAGATAGAAATAACAAGGGAGAGAACAGGACGCCGAATAAAAGTCTCAATCATTGAAAGCCGTGTTTATAAACCGGGGCTGAATAATCGCACTGTCTTTGAGTTGCTGAATACCTTCGTATACGATCACATCACCTGGTTGCAATCCGCTGGCCACCAGCAAATACTGGTTCATGCGGCCGCGGGTGGTTATATTTTTCATTTTGACCATGTTCTGTTTGTCAACCACAAAAACATAGTTCTTATCCTGTATCTCGAACACTGATTTCTGTGGCACCAGTATCACATCGTCGGCTTCTTTGGTCAGCGTCACTTTGCCGGTTGCGCCGTGCTTGAGCATTTTATCGGGGTTGGCAAACCGGGCACGAAAAGCAATGGAACCGGTCTTTTCATCAAAGATGCTTTCCATGGTTTCCACTTTTCCTTTTTGCGCATACACACTACCATCCGCCAGCGTGAGTGTTAACTCATCCAGTTTGGGCTTATGCGCGTCATCGGCCTTCATGAACTGCAGGTATTCATTTTCACTGACGGCGAAATAAGCATACACGGCATCGAGGTTTGAAATGGTGGTCAGCAAACTACCCTCGTCTACCAGGCTACCGACTTTATACGGAATACGATCGATGACGCCATCAAAAGGCGAGCGTATAAACGTATAAGAAAGTCGGATACGCGCGTTGTCGAGATGGCTTTTTGCGTCGAGCACTTTCGATTCGGCGGTTCTCACTTTGGCTGCAGCCAGTTTCAATTCAGACTTGGATATGATGTTTTTGTCCACCAGTTTTTCGACACGCTCTTGTTCCAGCCGAGCGGTTTCCACTTCGGCTTCGGCACTGCTTACTTGCGCAGATGCCTGCGACAATTGGTTACGATATTCGGCATCGTTAAGTTGAAAAAGGGGTTGTCCCTTTTTCACCATTTTTCCTTCGTCAACCCATATTTTGTCTATGAAACCAGGCGCTTTGGCGCGTATTTCCACATTTTGTACGGCCTGTATATCAGCTACATACGATTTGTGAAGTAAGGTATCAAGTTTTTTTACGGTGATTACGGGGAGTTTGGCCTTTTCTGTCTTTGGTGCGTCTGAGTTACCTTTTGCATTACAACCAACCACGGTTGAAACAACGGCGCACACCATAACCAGGAGATAGTTTTTTTTTAATGTCATGGTAAATGCAAAATTACCACAAAGCCGGTGGTGCCTGACAGCGACCAGATTAGAATGGCATTAAAAGAAAATTAGTCTGTCCGTATGCTGTTAACCGGGTTTTGCATGGCTGCTTTAAAGGTATTAAATGCCATCGTAACAGCAGCAATGACCAAGGCTACCATTGCCACTACCAAAAATTGCCAAACCGTTAAGTTTATCCTAAAAGGAAATTTCTGCAGCCAGTTATGCATCATCATCCACGATATCGGCAGGGCGATAATGATGGCAATGGTTACCAGTTTAAGAAACGACACCGACACCAACCAAGACAATTGCCATACACCCGCACCCAACACTTTTCGTATGCCGATTTCTTTCATGCGCTGCCGGGTTACCTGCATCACCATCGCCAACAGCCCCGTGCAACTCAGCACAATGGCCAGTAGTGCTGCAATGCTAAACAATTGCGACATGGTCTTCTCCTGTACATACCATTTCTGGATATTTTCTTCAATAAAACTTCCTTTGAAATCAGCATCGGGTTCCAAAATTTTCATTTCTTTTTCAACCGCCGCCATGGTCTGTTTCGCCCGCTGGTCGCTGGTTTTGACCAGGGCATAATCGATCGTTGCCTGCGGATCAAGTATAACCGTCAGCGGTGCTGCTTCTTCGTGCATGCTGTACAAATGAAAATCTTTGAAAACGCCGGCTACCTGCCAACGGGGTTGCGCACTGTCCACCAACAGGCTTCGGCCTACCACCGACTCACCGCCGAATTGTTTGGCCGCCGAAGCAGACATCAATACGGTGTAATTGGTATCCACGCCATAGCCCGTCTCCAGGTCGCGGCCCGCCAACAATGTCAGGCCCAGGGTCTTTGCGTAGTCATAATCGGCCTCCACCATATCGGTATTAATCTGTTTGCCTTCAAATCCAAAGGCACTTCTGCTTCTTGAGCTGCCGCCATCGCGACCCCGCCCAACATTCACGCTGCTACCGGTTACCGAAATAACGCCCGGTTCATTGGCCAGTCGTTGCCGCAACTTGGTGACCGTTGATTTGCCGTTCTTTCCATTTTGCAAAGGCACACTGATTACATAACTACGATCCATGCCCATGTCGGCCGACTGCAAATACTGGAACTGATTGTATACAACCATTGTGCAGGAGATCATGATACAGGCAATCACAAACTGAAATACCATCAATCCGTTGCGCAGGCGATGCTTACCCGATTGCAAAATTTTTCCTTTTAAAGAATCAACTACTTCAAATCGCGCCATGACCCACGAAGGATAACCGCCGGCAATCAACGACACCAGCAACAGCAGCCCAACCGATCCCGCAATAAAGGCAGGGTGCAAAAAAGCGCGACCCAATTTCTCGGTCAGCATGCCATTTGCTTGTAACTGATCGATCAGGAAATACAAACCCAGCAACGAGAACAAAAAGGCAATGGCACATACGATAAAACTTTCCACCCATAATTGTGACACCAGGTTTGCCTGGCCTGCACCCAAACATTTTCGCACCCCAATTTCTTTAGATCGCAAGAAAGCTTGCGCCAGGTTGATATTGATAAAATTGAAACAGGCAATCAGGATAATCATCATACCGATAGCGGCCACAATCAATAGCTCACTATAACTCAAGGCGCCAGGGTTTAATTTTTTGGCAAAATGCAATTGCGGCACCGGCTGCAACAGTGTAACAAACTCATCCCCGTTTTTGTCTTTCAGGGCTTTCTGCTCTTGCAGAGAATGATAAGTTTCGGCACGATCCGATTTGTTGAAGCGCCTGAATTGCGCTTCCGCCGTTTTTTGGTCAACACCAGGCCGCAGCATTACAAATACCTGGTGGTTCTGGTGATTCCAATTGTCTTTTAAGTTAGCATACCCTGCTACTGTTTCAATACGCGCCAGTGCACCAAATTGCAAACTCGACTGTTGGGGTGGGTCTTCCAGGATGGCTGTCACTATATGCGACTGCATGTTTTCGCCGTCAGACAGCAGGATGTTTTTGCCGATGGCGTTGTCGTTGCCAAATATTTTTTTTGCTGTTGATGCAGTGAGGGCCAGTCCGTTGACCTGTTGCAATGAGTTGTGCAGATTACCGGCCTTGGTTTTGTAATCAAACATGGAAGCAAAACCGGTATCTACGAGCAGCACATGCAGGTTGTATTCTTTGTTGTTATAGCGTGCATTGCCCGCACCTTCGAGGTAGCGCGACATAGCAGCGACGGATGAAATGTTTTTTTGGTACGCGGGGCCGGCCGGATAAGCAAAGGTGGTGCTGTACTGATCACCATTGGCGGTGTGCACCAGGTCGTACACTTCATACAAACGATCGCCATTTTTATGAAACTTATCAAAACCCAACATGTAAATAACAACGCCCAATACGGCCAGGCCAATGGTGAAGCCGAGTACGAGTCCGCCAGTATTAATGGCTGTATTAAACTTATACCGTTTCAGGTTTCTCCAGGCTGTTTTGAAAAATAGGGCGTTCATGTCGCAAATTTGGGGATGGTGAGCCAATGGCGGGCCAAATTTATTTCGTGTTGACTATCAATGTCTCGCAAATCCAGCCGAGGTTCCGGGTGTTCGCTTTTGATACGGTACCGTTCGCTAATGGATGGCCGCCAGTTTGTACCTTTGCGCCGACGATGGCAAGAAAATTTGTAATTGGTGATATACACGGTGCCTTAAAAGCACTCGAAGATTTGTTGGAGAAAATAGCACCCACGGCCGACGATCAATTGATCTTTCTGGGCGACCTGGCCGATGGCTGGCCGGAGACAGCCGCCCTTATTCGCTACTGCATTCAACTCGAACAGCAATTCAATACTGTCTTCATCATGGGCAACCACGATTCCTGGTGCGAAGGCTGGTTACAAGGTTCGCATGCCGCCGATATGTGGCTGGCGCATGGCGGCAAAGCAAGCATGGAAAGTTATGCATCCATTGGTCCGGAAGAACGAATTGCCCACCTGCATTTTTTACAGCGGATGTTGCCCTATTTTGTTGACCAGCAAAATCGGTTGTACATACATGCGGGCTTTACTTCGCGAAATGGACCCGCAGCAGAAAGCTATCCAACGAACTTTTATTGGGATAGGTCACTATGGGAAATGGCCGTTTGCCTGGATCCAACCATACCGAAAGATTCTCCTTTTTATCCCAAAAGGCTGACGCATTTTACCGAGATCTATGTGGGCCATACCCCTACCCTCAATTACAAAAGTAGTCTGCCCATGCGTGGTGGCAATGTTTGGAATGTAGATACGGGCGCTGCATTCAATGGCCCCCTTACGGCGATGGAAGTAAGCAGCAAAACGATTTATCAAAGCCGCCCCGTGCCCGACTATTATCCAGGCATACAGGGACGAACAAAATGAAGTCGTTCACTATGCTTGCATAAAAACAAGTACCGCTTCGCCACCCAATGCAATCTGGTCGCCATCGTGTAACTCGTGTGGCACGCCTTCAATGCTGAGTTGCTTCACTTTCTCATCGCGCGTGAATACTTTCAGTTTATTGCCGCTTTCGGGCAAGCCGCCTTTATCGGGATACAAAAAATATTTTTTAAACCTTGCATCAAAACAGATCATTGCGTGGTTGCGGCTCACCTGCAAATTTGCTTTTCCTTTCTCCTGGTCGAACCCAGGTTCATCTGCGCCCACAAAAACAATATCGTTGGGATGAATGCGGCCACTGGCCAATCGCGGTTCGCGGCTGCGACCAATATAATATTTCAACTGCCTGCCGGGATCAAGGGCATATTCGTTGTGTTCGGTTTGGCCCGAAAGGGTACGGATGATGGCTGTGCTGCCTGCCGTTGATAGCAGGTGTTGTGGCCGAACGATGTCTAAGGCCAACTGTTCTTGCACGATCAGCCCCTCGGCGAAATCTGCTTCCACGATGGAGATATCCAAAAACCAACCGCGCGACAAGTTGATATAGTGATTCAGCAAATGCCGCTCGAGAATGGCCTCTTTGAAATGTCCTGGTTTGTCTAAAAACAACGCAACCTGTACCAGGTTCGCCTCCTGCATGTCTTTGCAGCGAATGAACAAACGAAGGCCATCAATCACTGCTGCCTTTTCATCCACAAAAGGCTGCAAAGAACGAAGAATGAATCGCAATACAGCATCGCGGTAACCTGCCGCAGCAGGGATCAGGGTTGATTTCATGGTGGTATTATTGAAAAGATTCAACATAATTTCTTTTTTGTAAAATATGGGCAACGGTATTGCCAACGATCACAGCATTGGCCGAACTCAGGCCTTCTTCAATTCGTATACAGGTGACGGTGGCTGATGCTTTGCCGGGAACAGGTGCAAAAAATACATACCAGCCATCGGCGGTCTTCTCACCTTTTACCATGCGTTCAGGTGTGCCTGACTTTCCCGCCACTTTCAAGCCCTTGATTTTAGAACGGCCACCGGGATTGGATTGTTCAATCATGAATTTGCGCAATAAGCTGGCATAACTGCTATCGTTGGCGAGTGGTACAGTGTTGGATGCAGGTGTTTTTTGCCCCGCCACCGTGCTGGTGTATCGCGATTGGTGCAAGGTTCCATTCATCGCGATGGCCGATGCCATCCTGGCCATCGATACCGGCGTGGCCGTGAGCGTACCCTGGCCCCATGCCAGCCCGGAGAAATCACTGAGGTACCTTTTCTTGCGACCGAAATTAGCCGGGTTATTAAACAAGCGACGATCGTGGTTCAAAGTGGTTTCGCGCCAATTGGCAAGGGCCTTGCCGGTTTTTTCGGGATCTAACGTTGGCGTATAGTCGAAGCCGCCGAGTTGGTTAATGCGCATGCCGGTACCGAGGTACAATTTCGCCATTTCTTCTTCCAGGTCGTGTTCATTGGCCATGCGGATGAAGAAGATATTGCTCGACTTCACAATGGCTTCGCGCATGTCAACAAAAGGCACCATGGGCACATAGGGTTCCTGTTCCCGCGCATTGTCGCGGAAAATTTCCGATCGGGAAATGTCGCGGTATTTTTCATTGGCGGCGTCCATGCCCAATTTATTCAGTGCAGCCATCGCCGTAACAATCTTGGCAGTAGAGCCAGGTTGGGTGGCATAGGTCATACCGAGGTCGCGTTCGGCAACGGGAAAGGTCAAATGGCGGCGCTCCCGGTCGGGCAGTTCCAACAACTCGGGCCTTTGCAGATCAGGCAACGGATACATGGCCGATGCCAACAGATCGCCGCTACCCGCATCCAGCACCACCACGGCAATACGCTTTGTATTGAAGGCCGACCGCGCCAGGCTGTCTTGAATTTCTTTCTGCAAGCCCGCGTCTACTGTCAGTTGTACGTTACGCGGTGCATCAATAATTTTTCGGATGGCTGCGTTGGAGGAATCGATGCCATTTTTGAGCGCATCCGTCAGCGCGGTGTAATCATAACGGACAAGCTCAACCGCTTTTGCCACCGGTTTGGTAAATCGATCGGGCCGGTATTCCATGGCCAGTTGTTCCTGCTTTACCGGGTTGGTCTCAAATCCGCGCAATGCACTTAGGTGACGCGCCTCCGCGAAGTACCCGTTTTGCTGGGCCCAGAACAGGCGGGTATTGTAATCGCCCGTCCAATAAAACAGATCGGCACCAAAAGGATATATTCTTTTCTTTTTGCTTTGCAAGCTGGCTTGCAAACGAAGTGGGTCCAACCCGGCAGCGAGCAGACTATCCCTGTTTTTAGTCAACTGTTCAATATGGCTGCTGGCGATGGGCAGGCCCTTGCGATCTAGAATATCGCCGGCTGCAATAAAATCAGCCAGTTTATCAATGCGCGGATTGTAACTATAAATCGGCATGCCGTTGCGGTTCACCACGCGGCTCTGTTGCACGAGGTAGGCATCGCGGTCTTTCACCTGGATGAAAAAAAGTTTCACCAGTACCACCACAAACCCCAGCATCATGCCGGTGATGGCTGCGCTCAAAACACCATCATAGTGCTTGCTGATATGTTCCTGTTGTACAGGTGCTGCCGGTTGGGCTGAAACACCTGCTACTATGCCGAGTGCACAACAGTTGATGATGAGTGATATTTTTCCATAGCTCAGAAAAGGAACGGCCAATCCGGTGAGGGGCAGCAAGCCGATGGAACCACAGGCCATCAACAATATTTGTATGCCGGTTGCAATCGCAATACCCGTGCACAAATAAAAACTAAATGATTGTCCCGACCGCCGCGCCTGTAATACAATTCGGTGCAACAACATCGCCATCAAACAAAAAACCATGAACAAACCAATCCAACCCATCTCTTCTCCAATACTGGGCAAGATCATATCGGTATGCGCTGCAGGCATGGTATTCGGAAATCCTTTGCCGATGCCCTGCCCTTTCCAACCACCTGCACTGAGTGTCCAGTATCCATGTGCCAGGTGATCGCCCCCATACACATCGTTGTTCCAGGGTTGCAACCACATCGCTTTGCGATCGGCCAATCGATTACCAATGCCCGGCAAGCGATCACCAAAAGCAAAGGCAGCCATCACCAGTAGTATCAACACAGGTGCTTCTGTTAACACCGCGAGCCGACCATACCAGTTCACCGACCTGGCGGCGCCCATCAGCACCAAGGCAACCACCGTAGCAATAAAGGCGATGGCCGTGGCCACCAGACCCGGCAGAAATGCCAGCAAGATGCCGTAGAGCGTGGCAGCACCCAACATCAATAATAAATTGCCGCGGGCAATGCTGTAAAACACAAGGAAACTGAAGCAGACAACGAGCGCCGGGCCCATATCGCCCATCAATAAATACAAAGCCAGCAATAAAGCAACGCCGGCCATCAACAGAAAACTTAGCAGAAAACGGTTACGGCTATCCGAAATATGCCGGAGATTGTTTTCATTGGCGGCGAAGAAGCCTGCCATAAAAATCAGTAACAGGTATTTGGTAATTTCACTCGGCTGAAAAAGGATGCCGGCGATTTGC
>Ga0209794_1001062_pt1 | contig 25820 bp, 29 predicted proteins | sample EBPBio232013_DNA_FD_185869 | JGI IMG/M metagenome (GOLD analysis project Ga0209794, IMG submission 185869) | Wastewater treatment Type I Accumulibacter community from EBPR Bioreactor in Madison, WI, USA - Reactor 1_5/23/2013_ DNA (SPAdes)... | ecosystem: Engineered > Bioreactor > EBPR >... | reverse complement strand
CGGCTGGTCGCCGACGGCAGTGACGCCGGACGGTGAGCCCCTGGCGGCCTTGCTGCGCGACAGCCTGCGGGCTGCCGGGCTCGCGCCGGAGGCAATCGAGCTGGTCAAGCTGCAGGCCGCCGGTTCGCCGGCCACCGACCTGGCCGAGGCCAGGGCCCTGCAGCGGCTGTTCGGGTCGGCCCGACCGCCCCTGCTGTCGCTCAAGCCGCAACTGGGCCACACCCTGGGCGCCAGCGGCATTGCCGAACTGCTGGCCTTGCTGGACTGCCTCGATCGCGGCTTCATCCCGCCCACCCCGGGTTTTGCCCGGCTTGACCCGGCGATCGGCATGGCGCCGACGACGGCGGCCGATGAGCGGCGCGTTGACCGCGCCTTGCTCAACCTGGTCGGTTTCGGCGGCGGACTGGGCGCGCTGACCCTGGTGCGCACATGAGCCGGATCTTTGCCCTCCTCAGCCAGCACTATCCGCCCGACGCGCTGGGCGGCGCGGTGCGCGCCCTGACCGGCAAGGCCATGCGGCGCACCGCCCGCCTGCACCAACTGGCCGTGCTCGGCGCCCTCGCCTGTCTGCCGCCGGCCCGGCGTGAGTTGCCGACGGCCTGGTTGTGGCAATCATGCAGCGGACCGCGCGAGGAAACGCAGACCCTGCTGCGCGAAATCTGCCACGGCGACGGCGAACCGATGCCCTACGATTTCCTGGCCACCCAGCCGGCCCTGGCTGCGCCGCAGTTGCGCGAGTTCGTGCCGGGATTGCAGATGGCCTCCCACTTCCCCCTGGCCAGCGAAGGCGTCAGCGATTGGGGCATGCTGCTGCAACAGGCGGATGACTTGCTGTGCCAGGGACCGTATGTGCAGGTTCTCTGCGCGCAACTCGACAGTTGGCCCGGGGATTGCGCCGGCCACTGGCTGGCCCTGGCGGCCGACGACGACGTCGGCGTCGAGCGTCTGGCTGGCATGGCGATGACTGCCGAGCGGGGAACGCGGACCCTGGTCGACGGTCCGGACCTGCCGGCCCGGCTGCTGGCGGCGCTGCCCGAACTGGCCGACGGGCGGATCGACCTGCCGGGTCGCTACCGATGCTGGCCAGTGTTCAGAACAGGCCGGGAATGAAGCGCCGGGTGCGTCGCATGTAGTCGGCGTAGGTCTGGCCGAAGTAAGCCAGGCATTCCTTTTCGTCGGCGAGGGCGGTGAGCAGCAGGAACAGCGAGGCCGCCGCAACCAGGCTGCCACCGGCCCACGAAGGCGCCTGGAAGAACGCTCCCCAGGCCAGTGCCAGCAAGGAGGCGTACATCGGATGGCGGATGTGGCGGAAGATGCCGTCGCTGACCAGTTGCGTGGTCTTTTCGAATTCGTAAAGCGCGTTGTCGTCGCGTTGTGGTGTTGGGCGACCGGCCCGGCGCAGGCTGCGTACGGCAGCGACGACCAGGAAGATGCTGGCCAGCAGCAGCACCCAGGCGGTCAGCTGGTGGGCGGAGAAAGGATCTTCACCCCACGGCCGGCGGTTGAGGACGACCAGCGCCAGCATGCATTCCCAGGCCAGGAAACGGTAGAAGCCGTGGCTGCCCGGGTGGCGCAGCGGCTTGCGCGACAGCCAGACGAGAAGCAGTGAGCCGGCAGCGAAGGCCAGCAGGTCGACGAGGTCCAGGGACGCCGGCACTGTCGCTCAGCCGCTCGCCCGTTGCAGGCTGGCCAGGAATTTCTCGGCGTTCTGGAAACCGACCACTCGCACGCCCTGAACTTCCCCGCCCTTGGGTTTGAAGAAGATGATGCCCGGCGGGCCGTAGAGGCCGAAGCGGGCGAGCAGGGCCTTGTCGTCGGCGGTGTTGCCGGTGACGTCGGCCTTGAGCAGGATGAAGCCGGACATGCTGGCGCGCACCGCCGGGTCGGTGAAGGTGAATTTCTCCATTTCCTTGCACGACACGCACCAGTCGGCGTAGAAATCGAGCATCACCGGGCGGTCGGCGGCGGCCAGGCGGGCGTCGAGTTCGGCCACCGTGCGTACCGGCTCGAACGGCAACTTCTCGGCTTCGGCAGCAATGGCGCCGCCGCGCAGGCTGGCCAGCGGCTGCAGCGGGTCGCGGCTGCCGGCCAGGGCGCCGACCAGCAGCGCAGCACCGGTGAGCAGCATGACGATGCCGATGCCCTTCCAGAACTTCTGCCAGTTCTTCGCATGCGGCGGCAGCGGGTCGAGCGCGTGCAGGTAGATGGCCGGGACGATGAACAGCAGCGCCCAGCCGACCATTGCGGCGGCGGCGGGGATGACCGGCGACACCAGCCACAGCGCAGTGGCCAGCAGCAGCACACCGAAGGTCTTCTTGACGCCTTCCATCCACGGGCCGGTTTTGGGCAGCAGCGAGCCGCCGGCAACGCCGACGGCAATCAGCGGCGCGCCCATGCCCAGGGCCATGACGAACAGCGCCGTGCCGCCGAGCAGCGCGTCGCCGGTCTGGCCGATGTAGAGCAGCGCGCCGGCCAGCGGCGCGGCGACGCAGGGGCCGACGATCAGCGCCGATAGCGCACCCATCAGGAACACCGAGATGCCGCGTCCGCCCTGCAGGTGGCCGCTTTCTTCCGACAGCTTGCTCTGCAGCGCGGTCGGCAACTGCAGTTCGTAGAAACCGAACATCGATAGCGACAGGATGACGAAGACCAAGGCAAAGGCGCTCAGCACCCAGACATTCTGCAGCGCCGCGGTGAGCAACGTGCCGGTCAGGCCGGCGGCGACGCCGACGGCGGCATAGGTGACGGCCATGCCGAGGACGTAGGCGAGGCTGAGCGCCAGCGCCCTGCCCCGTGTGGCCCGATGCCCCTGGCCGGCGATGATGCCGGAGAGGATGGGAATCATCGGGAAGACGCAGGGCGTCAGCGACAGGCCGAGACCGGCCAGGAAGAAGATGCCGAGGATGGTCCAGAAACCGGCGTCCTTGAGCGTCTGGGCAATCAAGCCGCTTTCGTCGCCAGCCGTGGGGGCTGCCGTCATCGGCAGCGCCTTGGGCGAGCTCGCCGGATCGGGCAGGACGACGGCAACGCTCTGCGTCTGCGGCGGATAGCAGATGCCGGCGTCGGCACAGCCCTGCGAGATGACGTCCAGACGCAGCGGTAGCTCGCCGGAGCTGCTGCGCTCGACCGGCACGCGGAAGACGGCTTCCTTGTAGAAAACCTCGACCAGCCCGAAATTCTCGTCGTTCTTTTCCTTGCCCTTGGGAATCTGCAGCGGGCCGAGAGCGATGCTGTCGTCGACCGGATGGACCCGGAACTTGTCGCCGTAGAGGTAGTAGTCCTTGGCGATCTCGAAACGGATCTCGACCGTCTCGCCGTCCAGCGCCCGGGCACTGGGTTTGAAGGCGACGGCCGGATCGAGGAACTCCTGGGCATGCGCGAACGAGGCCAGGAAAGCGAAGAGCAGGAACAGGGTACGCATGATCATTGGAGTGTCTCGGCAGCCAGCCAGTTCAGGTAGGCCGGCAGGCCATGCGCGATCGGCAGGGCGATGATTTCGGGCAGTTCGTAGGGATGCAGTTCGGCGATCCGCTGTTCCAGCGCCGGGTAAGCGGTGGCAGCAGTCTTGATCAGCAACGGGACTTCCGAGGCCGATTCGACGCTGCCCTGCCAGCGGTAAACCGACTGCACGCGCGGCAGGATGTTCACGCAGGCGGCGAGTTTTTCCTCGATGACCGCCCGCGCAATGGTATTGGCGACGGTTTCGTCGGGGCAGTTGGTGAGGACGAGCAGGTTTTCCATCGGTCGATTCTACTTGAGCAGCCGACGCCGGGTCAGGTGCAGGGCAATGGCAAAGGCCACCGCCGTGGTCGCCAGCAGCACGCCGACGTGCACTGCGATGTCGGGCGGCACCTCGCCGGCGAGCAGCGGCCTTACCAGTGCCACGCCCTGGGCCAGCGGCAGCCAGGCGCCGATCAGCGCGAGCCAGCCGGGCAACTGGTCGGTCGGGAAGAAAACCCCGGAAATCAGCGTCATCGGGGTGATGAACAGCGTGAAGTAGTACATGAAGAAATCGTAGGACGGTGCCAGCGCGTTCCAGATCAGCCCCAGCGCGGCAAAGGCCAGCCCGGTGAGGACGATGGCCGGCAGGATGAACAGGGCCAGCGGCCCGTTGGTCAGGCCCATGGCGGTGACGACGACGAGGATGGCGCAGCCGGAGAAGAAGGACTTGGTGGCCGCCCAGAACAGTTCGCCGGCGACGACATCGGTCAGCCCAAGCGGCGTGTTGAGGATGGCGTCCCAGGTTTTCTGAACGTGCATGCGCGAGAAGGAGGAATACAGCGCTTCGAAGGTCGCCGCGTTCATGGTCGAGGCACAGATGGTGCCGGCGGCGAGGAAGGCGATGTAGGACTGGCCGCCGATCTCCGGCAGCATGGCGCCCAGGCCGTAGCCCAGACCGAGCATGTAGATCAGCGGATCGGCCAGGTTGCCGAGGATGGAGGGCAAGGCGAGCTTCCGCCAGACAAGGAAGTTGCGCTGCCAGACAGGAAACCAGCCAGCGGCGGCGAGCGAGGACACAGACATGGAGCGTGGCCGGATCAGCGAAGGAAGGGAGCAATTCTAACGCGGGGCGCGGATGGCGATTGTGCCGATCGGTTACCGGGCGGCCGGCGAGTTTCTGATTGCGCAAACTTTTTGCTTCATCGAATGTCATCGCTCAGGATGGAGCAATATCGTGAAGCGGAGGGCGTACCGATGGAGATGCCGGAGGATGTGAAAGCGGTGCTGATCGATCTGGCCGGGGTCCTGCACACCGGCGACGAGGCACTGGCGGGAGCGGTGCCAGCGCTGAAGCGTTTGCGCGGTGCCGGCTTGGCGCTGCGATTCCTGACCAATACGACGCGCACGCCAGGCAGCGTGCTGTTCACCAAGTTGTGCCGGATGGGTTTCGAGCTGTCGGCCGGCGAGATTCAGACGGCGGCGTTGGCGGCCCGCACGCTGGTGCGCGAACGCGGTTTGAGGCCACACTGGATGGTGCATCCGAATATTGCTGACGAAATGGGCGCGGACGATCCCGAGCCGAATGTCGTGGTCCTGGGCGACATGGGCGAGCATTTCAGCTACGCCGGCCTCAATCATGCGTTCCGTCTGCTGATGCAGGGTTGCCCGCTGATCGCCATGGCCCGTAACCGTTATTTCATGGAGTCGGACGGCCTGGCGCTGGACATGGGCGCTTTCGTTGCCGGGCTGGAGTATTCGGCCGGTGTGCAGGCCGAGATCGTCGGCAAGCCGGCCCCCGCCTTCTTTGCTGCAGCGCTGGCCGAACTCGGGGTGACGGCACGTCAGGCGGTGCTGATCGGCGATGACCTGAGCGACGACATCGGCGGCGCGCAGGCGGCAGGCATTGCCGGAATTCTGGTACGCACCGGCAAGTTCCGGGTGGGCGACGATGTGCATCCGGCGATCCGGCCGGCGCTGACGGTGGACGATTTCGCGGCGGCGGTCGATCGGCTGCTCGGCTAGGTGTTCAGTCGCGCAGTTCGCGCCCGGTCAGCTTGATGAACACGTCTTCCAGGTTGGAAGCGCGATGCACATAACGCAGGCTGTCGGCGCTGGCCAACGCGGCCAGCAGCGGTTGCGGGTCGCGGCAGTAGAAGAAGGCGGTTTCGCCGCTCTGTTCGACCCGCTCGGCCAGCTGGCGGTGCTGCTCAACAAAGGTGGGCAACTTGCCGGCAGCTTCGTCGAAGACCTCGATCACCTGCGGTTCGATGTGTGTGGCGATCAGTTCGCGCGGGCTGCCTTCGGCGATCTTGCGGCCGTGGTCGATGACGATCAGGCGGTCACAGAGGCGCTCGGCTTCGTCCATGAAGTGGGTAGTCAGGATCAGCGTCTTGCCGGCCGATTTCAATTGCTTGAGGCGTTCCCAGATCAGGTGGCGGGCTTGTGGATCGAGGCCGGTGGTCGGCTCGTCGAGGAAGACGATGTCCGGGTCGGCGACCAGTGCGCGGGCCAGGGTCAGGCGCCGCTTCATGCCTCCCGACAATGTGGCGATGCGGGCGTCGGCCTTGCTGTTCAGGCTGGCGAATTCGAGCAGCGAGGGGATACGGCGGCGGACATCGGCGTCCTTGAGACCGAAATAGCGGCCGAAGACGAGCAGGTTCTCGGCACAGGTGAAATCCGGATCGAGATTGTCGAATTGCGGCACGACGCCGACCTTGGCTCGCGCGACTTGCGCGTCGGCCGGGATGGAACGGTCGGCCAGGCTGATGTCGCCGGCGTCCGGCGCGGTCAGGCCGAGGCACAGGCGCAGCGTGGTCGTCTTGCCGGCTCCGTTGGGGCCGAGCAGGCCGAAACAGCTGCCCGGTTCGACGGCGAACGACAGCCCGGCGACGACTTCACTGTCGCCGTAGCGCTTGTGCAGCCCGGAAACGCTCAGTGCCGCCATGCGCGGGTGACGATGTCGCGGATCAGGTGCAGGCGGCGATGGAAGAAGTGATCGGCACCGGGAACGACGACAACCGGCAGGTCGTTCGGCTGCGCCCAGGCGAGGACGTTGTCCAGCGGTACCGTTTCGTCGCTCGATCCGTGGATGACGATGGTGTCGTGCGGGACTTTCTCGGTGTCGTACTGGCGCGTGCCTTCGACGAAACCGGCGGCAGTACCGACCAGGACCAGACGCTGGGCCGGATGCCCGGCTTCTTCCAGGCGTTTGCCGACGCGCGTCTGGCAGTAGGCGCCGAAGGAAAAACCGGCCAGTGCCACCGGGATGTCGCCGCAGCGCAGTTTGGCGTCGTGCAATACGGCGAGGAGATCGTCGGTTTCGCCGATGCCTTCGTCGTGCACGCCTTCAGTACCGCCGACGCCGCGGAAATTCGGGCGGAAAGCGGCATAACCGAGGCTGACAAAGGTCTTGGCCAGCGTGTAGGCAACCTTGTTGGTGTTGGCGCCGCCACCGATCGGGTGCGGATGAGCGATCAGCGCGATGCCGCGCGGCGCGTCCGGGCGCTCCATGATGACTTCGATGTTGCCGACCGGGCCGGCAACATTGATCTTCTCTTCCAGTACTTTCATAGCTTCAGGCGTTCGACGACGCGGCCGTTGATCAGGTGTTCCTGGACGATTTCCTCGACATCCTCGTTATCGACGAAGCTGTACCAGGTTTCTTCGGGGTAGACGACCATGACCGGGCCGTTGTCGCAGCGGCCGAGGCAGCCGGCCTTGTTGATGCGCACGGCGCCGGCACCATTGCGCTTGAGGGCGCCGATGCGGTCCTTGGCGTAGGCAAAGGCATCGCTGCCGCCGACATTGTTGCAGCAGGCTTCGCCACCTTCACGTTGGTTGGTGCAGATGAACACGTGGTGCTGGAAATAGCTCATTGATTCTTCTCCGTTAAGGCCAGCCATTATAGGCGCTCGCGTTTCACGTGGAACGCCGTCCAGCCGAACGCAGGCTCAGCCACAGGAAAGGCAGCGTCAGGAAAGGCCAAAAGCTGGCGACCAACCGGGTTAGACCGTTGAAATTGAGAAAGTGCCCCTGGCGCCAGGCGGCAAGTGCGGCAGCGGAATACGGATTGGCTGGCGCCAGATTGACCAGCAGGGTGGCGGCGATCAGGATCAGTCCGGCCAGTGCCAGGCTGGTTCGGGTTGGTAGCCATAGGGTCAACACCAGGGTGGCAGCGGCCGCGAGCAGCCCCTGGGTGGCGCCCGGGGTCAGCCAGGCCATGGCCTCGGCCGGGTTGACCAGGACGGCGGCGCCGAGCATGCGCACCGCCAGTCCGCAGAGCAGGAACATCGGCACGATCAGGTAGGCGAAGCGGCGCTTGGCCAACAGGCCGCGCAGGAACAAGCCGACGGCGACGGCATTGCAGGCGGTGACGCCAGCTTCGATCAAGGCATAGTTCTCTACCGAGAACGGAATCGGGGTGGTGTAGGAAAGCAGCTGCCGCAAGTCGCCGGCACCGAACAACAGGGTCTCGGGCGATAACGGAACCATCATCCACAGAGCGAGCAGGGTCAGCCCCAATTCCCCGTGCGGCAAGGGGGCCAGTAGTCGATGGGCAGTTGCTTCAAGCTGCGCGAACACCCGTGGTCCGAGGATCTGTGCGCCGATCGCGCCGATCAGGCCACCCAGGGCATTGCAACCGAGATCGAGATTGGAAGGAATGCGGCTGGGCAGCCAGTTCTGCAGGACTTCCAGACCCAGGCTCAGGCCGCCGGCCAGCAGCGTTGCCAGGCATAAGGCGGTGTAGCGTCCGGGCAGGCGGCTGGCGCCGAGGACGAGGAAGAAGCTCAGGGGAATGTAGACGGCCACGTTGGCCACCAGGTCGAAGACTGTCCAGTACTTCGGCCAATCGGCTTCGAGGAAGGCCAGCAGCGGCACCCCGGTGTCCAGCCAGCCGCTGAACGGGTGCAGACTGCCATAGACGATCAGCCCGCACCAGGCCAACGCCAGGTAACGGGCCAGTACGCGGGAACGTCTGCCATGTTGGAACATGGCTGAATTCTAGGCCAGGTGAGCGTTTCCGTCAGCTTGGCCGGGTTTCGGCCGGTTTCGCATGCGGGCGCAGGTAGGCGCCGATGATCATGCCGATGGCGCTGGCGACCAGTCCGTAGAGCTGCGGCTCGATGTTGCCTTCGGGGACGAAGATTTCCAGGAACAGCCAGGTCCCGATGCCGAACACGATGGCCAGACCGGCGCCGAGGTTGTTGGCCCGACGCCAGAAAAGACCGGCGGTGAGTGGAACGAAAGCGCCAGAGAGGGTGATCCGGTAGGCACTTTCGACCATGTGGTGGATGCTGGCGTTGGTGGACAAGGCATAGGTTGCCACCATGCAAGTAAATACGACCACGGCGCCGCGAGTGGCGAGCAGCAACTGGCGGTCGCTCATGTCGCGCCAGTAGCCGCGCAGGATGTTCTCCGAGAAGGTGACCGCCGGTGCCAGCAGGGTGCCCGAGGCGGTACTCATGATCACCGACAGCAGGGCGCCGAAGAAGATGATCTGGGCGGCCATCGGCATGTGGGTGACGATCAGTTGCGGCAGGATCAGCTGGGAATCCTCGGCCATGTAACGCTGAACCATGGCCGGGTCGATGATTGTTGCCGAGTAGGCGAGGAACAGCGGTACGGCGGCGAAGAAGAAGTAGGAAGCGCCACCGAGCGTGGTACCCCAGACCGCGACCCATTCGTTCTTGGAGGAATTGACGCGCTGGAAGACGTCCTGCTGGGGGATCGAGCCCAGGGCCATGGTCAGCAGTGCGGCGATCCAGGAGACGATGTCGAGCAGGTCGGCGGTGGGCAGGAAATCGAGCTTGCCGTCGGCTGCGGCCTTGTCGATGACCACCGAGAAGCCGCCGGCCATGTCGCCGGCCAGCCAGGTGACGTAGATCAGACCGAGCACGATGACGATCATCTGGACAAAGGTGGTCATCGCCACCGACCACATGCCGCCGAACAGCGTGTACACCAGGACTACCCCGGCACCGATCAGGATGCCCTGGTTGATGCTGATGCCGCCGTCGGAAAGCACGTTGAAGACCAGACCGAGGGCAGCCATCTGGGCGCCGACCCAGCCGAGGTAGGAGATGATGATGGCGGCCGACAACGCAACTTCGGTGTTGCGGTTGTAGCGGACCCGGAAGAAGTCACCCAGGGTCAGCAGGTTGAGGCGGTACAGCGGGCGGGCAAAGATCAGGCCGAACAGCATCAGGCAGATCGAGGCGCCGAGTGGGTCAGAGATCAGCCCGCGAAAGCCTTCATCAATGAAGGTGGCGGAGATGCCGAGAACCGTTTCGGCGCCGAACCAGGTAGCAAACACCATGGCCAGGACGACGGGAAACGGCAGGTTGCGGCCGGCAACGATGTAGTCGCGGGCGTTGTGGACGCGGGTGGCGGCGTAGAGGCCGATGCCGATGGAAATGACGAGATAGATGACGACGAACCAGATCAGCATGGCGTGGGGTCGACGATGGCAAGGGGTTGAAAACGCGGGGGATTATAAGGTTATTGGGGCTTTGGCGACGGGAAAAAAGGAGGCATGCTGAGAAAATTGATCGGCTTGCCGGTTTGCGGATGGACAAAGGCAATTTCTGCCGCGTGCAGGAGCAGGCGTGGTGCCCGCTCGGCGGCCGGGCCGGCGTAGAGTTCGTCGCCCAGGATGGGGTGGCCAATCGCTGCCAGATGCACGCGTAATTGGTGCGAGCGCCCGGTCACCGGCTCGAGTTCGATGCGCGTGAGGTTTTCCGCGGGGCTGCGCTCAACAACCCGGTAACGCGTCAGCGACGGTTTGCCGATTTCGTGGCTGACCATCTGCCGCGGGCGGTTTGGCCAGTCGCAGATGAGTGGCAGGTCGATCTCGCCCGTATCGTCCTCAACCAGGCCGGCGACCGTGGCCAGGTAGCGCTTGTCGACAGCACGGTCGCGGAACAGCTTGTACATGGCTTTCTGCGCTGCTTCGCCGCGCGCCACAACCAGCAGGCCCGAGGTCGACATGTCCAGCCGGTGGGCGATCATTGCTTCCGGGAAATTCCGCTGCAGGCGGGTGATCACGCAATCCTGCTTGGCTTCGCCACGACCGGGAACAGAGAGCAGGCCGGAGGGTTTGTCGACCACGATCAGGGTGGCGTCGACGTGGACGATGTCCAGCGGTTCGGTGGGCGGCAGATAGACGCTCATTCAGCGCGCTGCCGGCTGGGTGCAGCGGGAGTCGCGGTAGGGACCGCGACTTGGGGTCCAGCCTTCGCCGGGTGAGAACTGCAGGCAGACGCGCCGACCGTCCACCTTGCTGACCCACCAGTACCACGGGGCCGGCGCGGCTTCGGCAGTGCTGGTCAGCAGGAACAGCAGGCAGGCGGGCAACAGGAAAAGACGTCTCATCGCTTTCATCTTGTACTGTATAGTTGTACAGTAATCGGGTGGATTGGAAGTTCAGGCCGGGTGCGGGTGGGGCTGAGCTTATACCGCACAAGCCGCCATCTTCCAATAATCCGGTTTTGCCGTTGTCATCAAGAGGTGCACGATATCCGGCAAAACGAACCAGCAATTTTTGTTCCATCATTGGCCCTGTGCCATAATCCCTTCAACGTTTCGAGGTATGAACATGGACGACAACAAGGCAAAGGCGCTCGCCGCAGCGCTGCAGCAGATTGAAAAGCAGTTCGGCAAGGGCTCCATCATGAAGATGGGCGATGCTGAAATCGACGAGGGCATTCAGGTCGTGTCGACCGGTTCGCTCGGTCTGGACATCGCGCTCGGCGTTGGTGGCCTGCCGCGCGGCCGGGTGGTCGAGATCTACGGTCCGGAATCCTCGGGCAAGACCACGCTCTGTCTGCAAGTCGTCGCCGAAATGCAGAAGCTTGGCGGCACGGCCGCCTTCATCGATGCCGAACACGCGCTCGACCCGCAATATGCCCAGAAGCTCGGCGTCAACGTCAACGAATTGCTGATCTCGCAGCCGGATACCGGCGAACAGGCGCTGGAAATCGCCGACATGCTGGTCCGTTCCGGTTCGGTCGACATCATCGTTGTCGACTCCGTGGCCGCCCTCACCCCGCGTGCCGAAATCGAAGGCGAGATGGGCGACCAGATGGTCGGCCTGCATGCCCGCCTGATGTCGCAGGCGTTGCGCAAGCTGACTGCCAACATCAAGAAGACCAATACCCTGGTCATCTTCATCAACCAGATCCGGATGAAGATCGGCGTCATGTTCGGTTCGCCGGAAACCACCACCGGCGGCAACGCGCTCAAGTTCTACGCTTCGGTCCGTCTCGACATCCGCCGCATCGGTGGAATCAAGAAGGGCGACGAGGTGGTCGGCAGCGAAACCCGTGTCAAGGTGGTCAAGAACAAGGTGTCCCCGCCCTTCCGCGAGGCCATTTTCGACATCCTCTACGGCGAGGGCATTTCCCGCGAAGGCGAAATCGTCGAAATGGGTGTCGCCCACAAACTGGTCGACAAGTCCGGTGCCTGGTACTCGTACAAGGGTGAGAAGATCGGTCAGGGCAAGGACAATTCCCGCGAGTTCCTCAAGTCGCACCCGGAAATCGCCCAGGAAATCGAGGCCGGTATTCGCGCAGCGGCCAGCACCACGGTGATCAAGCCGAGCAAGGGCAGCAATGACTGATCTGCGGGTACGTGCATTGCAGTATCTGACCCGGCGCGAACACAGCCGGGCAGAATTGCATGCCAAACTCGCAGCGCATGCCGACAGCGAAGAAGCGCTGACGGCCCTGCTCGACGCCTTGCAGGCTGAACGTCTGCTTTCTGACAGCCGCTACGCCAGTCAGCGCATTGCGGCGCGTGCCGGGCGCTACGGCAACGGCCGTCTGCGCCAGGAGTTACGCCAGAAAGGGCTGGCCGACAGCGATATCGAAGCGGCCCTGCCCGAGGCGGGTAACGAGGCCGAACGTTGTCGCTCGATCTGGAGAAAAAAGTTCGGTCACCCTCCCCTGTCTGCAGAAGAACGTGCGAAACAGATGCGTTTCCTGCAATATCGCGGCTTTTCCGCTGAAGCGATCCGCCAGACCTTGCGCGGTACCGACGAAGAATGAGCCAACCTGCTGCCACCCTATCCGCGCATAACCTGAAAAAACGCTACAAGGCGCGGACCGTTGTCGAGGACGTTTCGTTCTCGGTGCGTTCGGGCGAAGTGGTGGGGCTGCTCGGTCCGAACGGTGCCGGCAAGACCACCTGTTTCTACATGATCGTCGGTCTGGTTGCGGCCGACGGCGGCGAGGTGTACATCGACGAGGAGCGCCTGACCCATCAGGCGATGCACTCCCGGGCCAGAATTGGTCTCTCCTACCTGCCGCAGGAAGCCTCGGTGTTTCGCAAGCTCAATGTCGAGGAAAACATCCTGGCCGTTCTCGAACTGCAGAAGCTTTCTGCCGAAGAACGCAACCAGCGCCTGGAAAGCCTGCTCAACGAACTGCACATCACCCACGTGCGCCACGTCAATGCCGCGGCCCTGTCCGGTGGCGAGCGGCGACGGGTCGAAATCGCCCGCGCCCTGGCCACCAGCCCGCGTTTCATCCTGCTTGACGAGCCTTTTGCCGGCGTCGATCCGATTGCCGTGCTCGAAATCCAGAAAATCATCCGCTTCCTCAAGGAGCGCGGCATCGGGGTCCTGATCACCGATCACAACGTGCGCGAAACCCTGGGGATTTGTGACCACGCGGTCATCATCAATGCCGGTCACGTGCTTTCCTCTGGACGTCCGGCGGAAATTGTCGAAAATGAAAGCGTACGCAAGGTCTACCTCGGCGAGCATTTCCGGCTCTGACCCTGTCACACAGAAACCGCATCGATGAAACCGGCACTTCAGCTCAAGCTTTCGCAACATCTCGCACTGACGCCGCAACTGCAGCAGTCGATCAAGTTGCTGCAACTGTCGACTATCGAGATGCAGCAGGAGATAGAGCGCTACCTGCTGGAAAATCCCATGCTCGAACGCGACGACGACGGTCCGGGAGAGAATTTTGCCGGCGCCCAGCAGTTCGATTCGCCGGACAAGCCGGCGAGCGAGCCCGCCGGCGACAGCGAGCCCCGCGAAGATGTGCAGGGCGAGCCGCCGATGACCCCCGGCGAGGTTGACGATGACCGCTGGTCCAGCGATGCCGGTACCTTCACCGGGGCCGGCCGCGACGAGGACGACGATAACGATCCGCAAGACAGCCACGCAGCCAACGTCAGCTTGCGCGAACACCTGACCTGGCAATTGGGCATGACCCAGATGAGTGAGCGCGACCGCAGTCTGGTGCGCTTCCTGATCGAGGCACTCAACGACGACGGTTATCTCTCGGCCCCGCTCGAAGAGCTGTGGGAAACCCTGCCGCCCGAATACGAGATCGAGATCGAAGAACTGGAAATTGCCTTGCACCATATCCAGAATTTCGATCCGACCGGCATCGGTGCCCGCGATCTGCGCGAGTGCCTGTTGCTGCAGCTCAAGGTTGCCGAGGACTGTGCCGAGCGCACGCTGGCCACGATCATCGTGGACAAGCATCTGGAACTGCTGGCGGCCCGTGACTTCGTCAGGATTCGCCGGCTGACGGGCTGCGACGACGAGATCCTGAAGGGTGCCCACGAGCTGATCACCAGCCTCGATCCGCGGCCGGCTGCCGGCTACGCCCAGATCGAAGCGCGCTACATCACCCCGGATGTGATCGTCAAGAAACTGAAGGGCAAGTGGACCGCCTACATCAACCCGGACGCCTACCCGCGCCTGCGCATCAACCGGCTCTACGCCGATATCCTGGCCAAGCAGCGACGCGGTAACGGCAACCTCAGCGGCCAGTTGCAGGAAGCCCGCTGGCTGATCAAGAACGTCCAGCAGCGTTTTGAAACCATACACCGCGTGACCCAGGCCATCGTCGACCGTCAGCGCCAGTTCTTCGAACATGGCGAAGTGGCGATGCGGCCGCTGGTTCTGCGCGAAATTGCCGACCTCCTCGGTCTGCACGAATCGACGATATCCCGTGTCACCAGCCAGAAATACATGGCGACGCCGCGCGGCATCTTCGAATTGAAGTACTTCTTTGGCAGCCATGTTGCCACCGATACCGGTGGCGCCTGCTCTGCCACGGCCATCCGTGCCCTGATCAAGCAGTTGATTTCGGCGGAAGATGGCAAGAAGCCCTTGTCGGATAGTCAATTATCCGAAATACTAGGCCAGCAGGGAATCGTCGTTGCCCGACGCACGGTTGCGAAATACCGTGAATCGCTCAATATCCCGCCGGTCAATTTACGCAAGACCCTGTAGAGATAGGAGAGAAAATGAATCTGCAAATCAGCGGTCACCATATCGAAGTCACCCCGGCCCTGCGCGAATACGTCGAGAACAAGCTCGATCCCGTGCTCCGCCATTTCGACAAGGTCACTGGCGCCAGCGTCGTGCTTTCCGTTGAAAAGCTGAAGCAGAAGGCTGAAGTCACCGTTCACGTGCCGGGCAAGGACATGCACGTTGAAGAAGCCGGCGATGATCTTTACGCCGCCATCGATGCCTTGTTCGACAAGCTCGACCGCCAGGTCCAGAAGTACAAGCAGAAGCTGCAGGACCATCATCGCGGCGAAAAGCCGTCGATGCACATCGACGAATAAAGCCCATCAACCGCACCCCGTGGGGTGCGGTTCATTTGCCGCAAATTTCCCATGAACCCTCTAGATAACATTCTGACTGCCGAACAGGTTCTGCTCGATCTGGACGCCAGCAGCAAGAAGCGTGTTTTCGAGCAGGCCGGCATGCTCTTTGAAAGTCGGCTCGACATGTCGCGCTCGCTGATTTTCGACAGCTTGTTTGCGCGCGAGAAGCTCGGTTCCACCGGCCTTGGTCAGGGCGTTGCCATTCCCCATGGTCGGATCAAGGGCCTCAGCCAGGCCGCCGGTGCCCTCATTCGCCTGGCCACGCCCATCCCCTTCGATTCGCCGGATGGTCGGCCGGTGACTCTGCTGTTCGTACTGCTGGTTCCCGAGCAAGCCACCGAAGAGCACTTGCAGATTCTGTCGGAGCTGGCCCAGCGTTTCTCTGATCGAGCTTTCCGCGAAGCCCTGCAAGCGGCGCCGGACGCCGAAACGGTGCTGGCCCTGTTCAAGAAGTCCTGACCCGGCCCGTGCGCCACATCAGCCTGGAACAGTTGTACCAGGACAACCGCGAAAAGCTGTTGTTCAACTGGACTGTCGGTCAGCGCACCGATCGACGAATCGAACTCAAGGCAGCCAGCAACTACGGCGCCGATGTCGTCGGTCACATCAACATCATTCACCCCGAGCGCCTGCAGGTCATGGGCCAGGCCGAATACGACTGGGCCATGCGCATCGGCGAGCGGCGCTTCGGCCAGATGTTCATCGATCTCCTGTCGGCTCGCACGCCGGCGATGATCGTTGCCGATGGTCTGAAACCGCCGGACTTTGTCGTCGACGCCTGCATGGCGGCGGATGTTCCGCTTATTCTTTCCCCCAAGCATTGCTCGGCGGTGATCGATCACCTGCGCATCTACCTTTCGGCTCGACTGGCCGATACGGTCAGCCTGCATGGAGTGTTCATGGATGTGCTCGGCATGGGGGTTCTGATTACCGGTGATTCCGGGGTCGGTAAATCCGAGCTGGCGCTGGAACTGATTTCGCGTGGTCACGGCCTGGTTGCCGACGATGTGGTTGAAATGGCACGAATTGCGCCAACCACCATCGAGGGCCGTTGTCCGGGCATGCTTCGCGATTTCCTGGAAGTGCGCGGCCTGGGCCTGCTCAATATCCGGACCATCTTCGGCGAGACCGCCTCACGCCGGAAGATGAAACTGAAACTGATTGTTCACCTGCAGCGTACGCTCGCCGCAGAGGATGCGCCGCGCCTGCCGCTCGATGCCCAGAGTCAGGATGTGCTCGGCGTACCGATCCGCAAGGTGGTGATCCCGGTGGCTGCCGGACGCAACCTCGCCGTACTGATGGAAGCGGCGGTGCGCAACACCATCCTCCAGTACCGGGGGATCGACAGCATGCAGGATTTCGTCGAGCGGCAAAGCCGGATGATGAACGACGAAGACGCCTGAGATATCAGGCAGGGCGTTCTCTTAGAGATGTTCGAACTCGAGCCGGTCAGCCGCCGGGTCATTGATCGAAGTGCCCAGGCACAGGATGCCGCTACCCTCTAGCCGGATTTCACGCTTGCGCAGAAGGATTTCCTGCCTACCCTGCATGCTCAGGAAACTGCCATTGCTGCTGGTGTCGATGAGGAAGAACCCATCTGGCCGACGTTCGATGCGGGCATGGGCGCGTGAAACCTTGCGATTCGGGATCGTCAGTGAGCAGGACGGATCGCGACCGAGACTGAGTGACGCGTGCCTTTCATCGATCAGGTAAGCTTTGCCGCGGTAACGCAGGCAGAACTTCCCCGAGTTTCCGCTGCTTGCAGTGTCCACTGCTGGCGCGGATGGCGTGGTGTGCGTCGGCGCCCATTGAACCTGAAACAAGGGCAATGCTGCATCTAGTTCTTGAAGCGGAGTGGACTCCAGCCGGGTTTTTACCGGGAGGCCTCCGTTGGTGTTGAGCGCTTCGACCACCGCGCCACTGCACAGAATCTGGTCGGTGTTGGCCAGAGCAGCGATGCGCATGAGGCTGGATCGTTTGACACTCGAAGGGTCCGTGTCGTCGTTACTATCGTGGAGAGCCACGCGGATGCCCAGCTTGTGCCCGGAAACTGGTGGCAGATCGGCGACCCGCTGGTGCATGTCGATCGCCGACTGACAGGCCAGCTCGGCGCTGGGGAAGATGACCAGCAGCTCGTCGCCGGCCGACTGCAGCAACTTTCCCTGGTAGCCTTCGATCGAACGGGTCATGCGCTTGATGCAGCGATCAACTGCTCGCTCAGCCTCCTGCGCGTCCAGCCGATGGTGCAGTGAAGCACTGCCGGTGATGTCGGCAACCATGATGACAGGAACGGGAGACTGCACGTTCATCGGCGAAATCCGGGTCTTTGGAAGGGGGATTATATGACGAAGCTTTCGGGCAGGGTTTATGCGCCCGGGGTGATCGGAATGATCCCGCTAAGCGTCATCTCCTCGCTGTCAAAAGCGATGTCGCCTTGTTCAACCGGGGTATCGAGCGTCAGATTGCGGAAATCGAACAGATTGTTGTCGCCCAGATGGGATGGGACGACGTTCTGGATCGCAGTGAACACCGATTCCGTCCGGCCCGGATAGCGCTTGTCCCAGTCATGCATCATTTCCTTGATTTTCTGTCTCTGGAGGTTTTCCTGGGAACCACACAAATTACAAGGAATGATCGGAAACTCCATGCCGCGCGCGAATTTTGCGATGTCGGCCTCCGAGCAGTAAGCCAGGGGGCGAATCACCACATGCGCCTTGTCGTCGGTCACCAGCTTGGGCGGCATGGCTTTCATCTTGCCGCCGAACAACATGTTAAGGAACAGGGTGTGGACCATGTCGTCACGATGATGGCCCAGGGCGATCTTGTTGGCACCCAACTCCTTGGCCGTGCGGTAGATGATGCCCCGGCGCAGGCGGGAACATAGCGAGCAGGTGGTTTTTCCCTCGGGAATCTTGTCCTTGACGATGGAATAGGTGTCCGCCTCGACGATGCGATAGTCGATACTGATCGATTCAAAGTAAGCCGGCAGCACATCACCAGGAAATCCCGGCTGTTTCTGGTCGAGATTCATTGCGATCAGACGGAAGCGCACTGGTGCGCGTTTCTGCAGGGCCATCAGCATGGCCAGCAGGGTGTAGGAATCCTTGCCTCCCGAACAACAGACTAGAACTGTGTCGCCGTCCTCGATCATGTTGTAGTCCATGATCGCCTTGCCGGTGCGGCCTTCGAGGAACTTGCGGAGTTTTTGGAGATTGGCGGAAACGGGGGTATTCATGGCGAAATATGTTCGGCAGAGTGCGGCTGGCGGAGCGCAGAAGGACGCGAGTTTACACGTTTCCCTCGGAAAACCGTTCCGTGGAATTAGAATGCACGATTTGCCCGCCGATGAGCCGACTACCTGAACCGTCCACGGAAGCGCTGGCCCACAGCCAGCGACTGCATGACGCCATTGCCGACGCTGTGCGCCGCGAAGGGGGTTTTCTTGCCTTCTCGCGTTACATGGAAATGGCGCTCTACGCACCCGGCCTGGGCTATTACGCGGCGGGAGCACGCAAATTCGGGAGTGCTGGTGATTTTGTCACCGCGCCGGAAATGACGCCGCTGTTCGGACAAGCATTGGCGACGCAGATCGCCCAGGCGATGCTGGCTTCGGCAGCGATGGTGATCGAGGTCGGCGCCGGTTCGGGGCGGCTTGCCGCTGACGTCCTGCTCGCCTTGGAGAAGATGGACAGCCTGCCCGATTGTTACGCGATCCTCGATCTTTCCCCCGATCTGCGCGCGCGTCAGCGCGAGACGCTGGCGGCAGCGGCACCCCATCTCCTGTCCCGGGTGCACTGGCTCGATCGCTTGCCGGAGCATTTCTCGGGCGTTGTCGTTGCCAACGAACTGCTCGATGCCCTGCCCGCTGACCTTGTGGTCTGGGGCGACGGAAACATTGTCGAGCGTGGCGTTGGGGTCGATACGAACGGTCGTTTCACGTGGAACGAGCGGCCGGCAGGCGGCGCCCTGCTTGACGCTGCGCTGGAGATTGCTGAAGAGTGTGCTCTGGGCGGCGCGTACCTGTCGGAGATCTCGCTTGCCGCGCGGGCCTGGTCGGCGGAATGGGGGCGGCGCCTGGAACGGGGCGTGCTGCTGTTGATCGACTATGGCTTTCCGCGGCACGAGTTCTACCACCCCCAGCGTCGACAAGGCACGCTGATGTGTCACTACCGCCACCATGCCCACCCCGACCCCTTCTTCCTCCCCGGCTTGCAGGACCTCACCGTGCATGTCGATTTCACCGCGATCATTGCCGCTGCCCACGGTGCTGGACTTGACTTGCTGGGTTACACGAATCAGGGGCAGTTTCTGTTGAACTGCGGCCTGCTCGACCGGCTGGCTGAGATTCCGCCGGCGACCCCCGACTATTACCGGGCGTCCGCAGCGGCGGCCCGATTGACCATGCCGCATGAAATGGGCGAGTTGTTCAAGGTGATCGCCATCGGTCGTGGTGTTGATCAGACGCTGTGCGGATTTACTCGCGGCGACCAGAGTCGCCGCTTGTAAAAGGCGCTACACTGGTAGCAACGCACGCAGCAAGGGAGTTTCCATCATGGACATCGCATCAGTCGCCGGCATGAGCACAGCCATGACCCAGCAGCAGACCAACGCGCAGGCCTCGATCCTGGTGCTGAAGAAGGCCATGGAAATCGAATCGAGCAACGCCTTGCAGTTGCTGCAGGCGCTGCCCCAGGTGGCGAGCAACCCGCCTAACCTGGGCAACAACATCGATATCAGGGCGTAAGGCGCTTCAGCCAGTCGTCGATGATCGCTGCCGCGCGCGGCCAGTCGTTTTCGTGGGTGATGGCGTGGCCCATGTCGCGCAGGATGTGGCAGGGTTCGCCATAGGTGTGTGCCGTCGACTGGACCAGGAAAGCGGGGACCAGGGTGTCCTGCTCGGCGCCGACGATGAGCATCGGCGGCCGGTGCATGCAGTAGAGATTGGGCAGGTTGAACATCGACATGTCCCAGATGGCGCGCTGCGATTCGTTCTGCATCTTGCCCAGCCATTCGGCCAGCATGGCCGGGTTGACCTCGCCGGCAAACAGCGCCTGGCGCAGGGTGTCGGTATCGGTGTAATTGCCAGCGAGAATCCGGTTGATTTCAAGGAACAGCTCGGGTTTCTGCAGCATGAGGTGGAACTGCGCCGCGATCAGTCCCTGTGGCGGCACCGAACACAGCAGGGCTACCGCCGGTGCCGGATGGCGTTCCAGATACTTCTGAACGACAAAACCACCCATCGAATGACCAAGCAGTATCGGATCAATGTCCAGTGCCTCGATGACCGTGCGGACATCGTCAACATAATCAGCAATCGACAACCAGTTGATCCGCTCGTGTTCTTTGCTGCCACCGTGCCCGCGGAGGGAGAGGGCATGACAGGGATGACCGGCCGCCGCGAAATGGGGCATGAAGGTCTCGGTCCACATCCAGCCGCCGGCAAATGCTCCGTGAATGAAGAGCAGTGGCTGTTTACGGGACTTGCGGGTGGGCAGGCAGGAAAATACTTCAAGCCCGCCGATGTCTTGGGTTGCTATCATGGCTCGCTACGGCTGGTGCCGTGGTTAAATGCGGGCTTTCGCGCGCTGGGTGAATACATGTTGAAGTGGATATTGACGCTGGTCGTGGCGATCTTCCTGCTCGGGCTGATCACGCCGCACCTCGCCCGCTTCATCCGTTTCGGGCAGTTGCCGGGCGATGTCTCGTTCCGCTGGCGGGGTCGAATCTACCATTTCCCCTTTGTCAGCATCATCATCCTGTCACTGCTGCTCTGGTTCATCGCCCGCCTCATTTAGCATGGCGCGGACCGCTTTGATGCGGGCCAGGCGAATCCGTTCCGGGATCTTGCTGCGCTCACTCGTGGTCGCAGCGATCTGGCCGGCATTGACCCCGTTGACTGCATCCAGGACGCGGTAGAGCAACTCCGGGCTGTCGTAAGCGCGTTCCTCCCAGCCCGCGCGGCCGGTATAGTCGCAGCGGCAGGTGTCGAGCAACTCGCCGAAACGAACCGGCCGCCGCAAGGCATCACATTTCTCCAGCAGATCGACCAGGGTTGCCGCACGCATCTCGGCGGCGCGGTGGATGGTGCCATGGTGACGAGCCATCAGCAGCGCCAGGTCGCGGCACTCATTGGGAACGCGCAGGCGCTCGCTCATCGCTTCGCACAATGTGACGCTGCGCTGCTCATGACCAATATGCCGGGGCAGAATGTCGGCGGGCGTCAGCGCCTTGCCCAGATCATGGCACAGGGCGGCGTAGCGGACAGTGAGCGGAAAAGCAAAGCGGGCGGCCTGGTCGATGACCATCAAGGTGTGGATGCCGGCGTCGATCTCGGGATGGTAATCCGCCCGCTGCGGCACACCGAACAAGGCCTCGACTTCGGGCAGCAGCCGCGCCAGCGCGCCACACTCGCGCAGGACCTGGAACATCCGCGACGGCTTTTCTTCCATCAGTCCCTTGGCCAGCTCCTGCCAGACCCGCTCGGCAACGAGATGATCGACTTCGCCACTGGCGACCATGGTCCGCATCAGCGCCAGAGTGTCCGGGGCAACCGTGAAATCGTGAAAGCGCGCCGCGAAGCGCGCAATGCGCAGGATGCGGACGGGATCCTCGGCAAAGGCCGGGCCGACGTGGCGCAGGATTCTGGCCTGAAGATCGCCCTGGCCGTTAAAAGGGTCGATCACCCTGCCCTCGCCATCGCGCGCCATTGCGTTGATGGTCAGGTCGCGGCGGGCGAGATCCTGTTCCAGCGTGACATCGGCGGCGGCGTGAAAAGTGAAACCATGATAGCCGCGCCCGCTCTTGCGCTCGGTGCGAGCGAGCGCATACTCCTCCTGGCTTTCCGGGTGCAGGAACACGGGAAAGTCTTTGCCGACCGGGCGAAAACCAGCCGCCAGCATGGCTTCCGGGGTGGCGCCGACGACCACGTAATCGCGGTCGTCGCAGGGGCGGCCAAGCAATTCGTCCCGGACGGCGCCGCCGACGGTGTAAACCTGCACGCTGGGTGTTACAGGCTCAGCGGCCGGCGCGGAAGCGGAAGCTGTCGAGCTTGCCCTTCGGCGTGCGGTGCGCGATGTAGGTCGGAGCGATCGCTTCGACGGCAGTCGGTCGCCAGTTGGCCGGTAGTTTGCAGCCGGCTTCGGCAACGCTGTCTACCTGCATCGAGCGCAGATTGTCCGGCGACATCAGCGGATTCGGTGCCAGCCACATCAAGCCGGCCTGCAGGTAGGCCCAGCCTTCGGACAAGGCGATGATGCGGGCTTTGCTACGGGTCAGCTCGGCGGTGTACTCGACCAGTTGACGCAGTGTGTAAACCTGCGGACCAACCAGGTCGTAGGCCTGGCCAAAGGTGGCGACGTTGTCCAGCGAATCGACGAAGGCGTCGGCGACATCGGCCACCCACACCGGCTGGAAGCGGGCATGGCCGAAACCGAGCGGGAAGACCGGCGCCGACTTGAGCACCTTGGCGAACATCGACAGGAAAGAATCGCCAAGGCCGAAAATCACTGAAGGGCGGAAAACGGTGACGTCGAGTTCACCTGCTGCCGCCATCACTGCGGCTTCGCCGTCGCCCTTGGAAGCCAGATATTCCGATGGTCCCTTGGGGTCGGCCTTGAGCGCACTCATGTGCACCAGGCGGCGAACGCCTGCTGCCTTGCAGGCCGCGACGATCTTCTTGGGCAATTCAACGTGGGCCTGAGCGAAATCATCGCTGTAGGGGAACTTGACGTCGCGGCTATGCAGGATGCCGACCAGATTGATCACTGCGTCGTGCCCGCGGACCAAGGCCGTCAGCGTTTCCGGACAATGAATATTGGCTTCCGGCATGTCGACGCCGGGTTGCATGATCAAGGCTTTGGTCCGTTCGCGCCGACGTGTCGGTACGGTGACCTCGATGCCACGCTGGGCCAGTCGATTGACGATGTAGGTACCGATAAAACCGCTACCCCCCAGCAGCAAGACCTTTTTGATACGCATCCTGAACCCCGCGTTAAATTCGACAGACCTCGATTTTACGGTAAATGCGGGCGTGCCGTCAGTCCGGGCGCAAGCTTCAGTCAGCGGTTGCCATCGCCTGGGCAAGCAGACCGGCAAACTGCAGCGCCGGCTTCAGTCTGCGCATGCCGCCGTCGGCCAGCCGGTATTCCATCAATTGGGGGTGAACCGCCAGTGCCAGTCTGGAATCCGGGCTGTACAGCAGGCAACGCCCACTGTGCGGACTGCGGTAGCAGAGGCACAGCTTGTGCTCCAGGCCGTCCAGGCGCAGGCCAAGCCAGCTGCCCACTGCAGGCTGCTGACCTTGGGGGGAAGCATTTGCCGGGGCTGGAAAATCGAGCGTGTGCAGGATCAGATCACCCGCCTCGATACGGCCCTGGCTGGCCTGCTGACGATGGCTGGTAGCGATGCCGGCATGGGGCGGCGGCATGACGCCGCCACGCATGGCCCGCGTCTGCAGCTCGAAACAAGCGTCAAGCACCCGGCTTTGAGCGTCGGCTCCCATGCCGAGTCGATCCATGTCGTTCTTGAACGACTTGAGCACGCCCGGTAGCTGTCGAGCCATGGCCTGCCGTTCCTCAGCTGCGACCTTGGGCTGGAAGGACCAGAGCAAGGTGGAAAGCGTCAGAGCGAGTTCCTGCCAGGCGGTACCGTTAACGCCACCTTCGTGCCAGGCCTGTTCGAGCAGGCGCTTCCATTCGTGATTGAAGAAAACCTGCAGCACTGGCGGTAAACCGGCAATTTCCTGGGTGCCGAGCAGGCAATCCACATCGGCGGAGAGTTGACCGCCCTGGTCCAGCTTCTGCAATAGCGGCAGATAGAGCGAGGCTTGTTCCCCGATTTCGCGCAGTTGTTCCTGCTGCAATTGGCGAAGGGCTTCGGTCGCGGCGGTGATGCTTTCGGTGTGGGCACCGGCGCCATCCTTGAGCCGGACGACAATCGTCGAAATCTTCCTGCACCAGGGATGTTCGCGTTGCGCGTCGGTGGGCAGACCGAGGAAGTTGCGGCCCATCTGGTCGATCAACTGACGCAGGGGATGGTCTTCCCTGGAAAACAGCGCTTTGTCCTTGAGCGCAAGTCTGACCATGAAAACCTGCAACTCGGCGACCAGCTGCTTTTGTGCGTCGGTTAGCTCGGGATCGGAAAAGATGGTGGCGTAGAAGTGGCCGACAGCATCGATCGCCTGTCCTTCTGCGGTTGCAGGTGGGACGCCCAGCTCTTGAGCGCGCACTGGCTGCAAGGAAGGCCCCCGGATTTCCTGGGGACCGTCGAACAAACCGGGAAGGAGGCTTTCCAGTTTGGGCGAGGTGGCAGTGAGAAAATCAGCACTGTTGCGCTGGCTGCGTTCCAGTTGTTCAAGCCGGAACATCAGGTTGTCCAGCGAGGCCTGATTCAACAGACTTTTGCCGCCCGCCCCAGTTTTGCCGGAGATTCCGGCGAGTTGGGTGAGTGCGGCGGCAGTGGTCGGATTGTTGGCGGGCGGTACTTCCTGTCTGAGTGGAGCGACCGGCGGGCGCGCGTTGTCGACGACCACCGGCTGCACGGCCTCAGCACCGGCGCGGCTGAGCAAAGCGTCGATCTGTTCATAGATCGGGGGCAGGCCTTCGTGCAGAACATTCTCGATGCGATCGAGCAGGCTGGTCTTTTCCTCCAGCGAGCTCGCCCCGGCAGCTTCGAACAGCGCCTGGATGCCGGCGACGATGCCCTGTGGGCCCACAGGGTTTTGCGATTTCGGTAGATCATTGCGCCCGAGCAGGGTCATGAAGCGCAGGTGGGTTTTCCACAGTGAAACGCTGGTTGAATCGGCCAGCCGCTTGCACAGGCTTTCGAAACGGATTTCCAATTCGAGATCGTCTTCGCCGACCAGCGTGATGCGCGATGAGGTCAGTCCACTGGCCTCTTCGGCAAAGCTGCAGCTGCGTTGAACGAGCTGCATCTTGTCGAAATGATCACCGGTACCTCTGACGATCGCTCCGATAGCTGCGTCGGACAGTAGACGGCTGTTTCTCAGGAGGGTCGACAGGTGGTCGAGAAATGCGGTTCGACAGTCCTTGAGGACTTCATAGCGATCGAATCGGCCGGCTGGGTTGAACTGGGTCACGGCGATGGTATATCCATTGTGCATGGTGGTGCAGCTGGCGGTCAGGCGACCATTGTGCCATCAAAACCGGGGCTTGGCATTAATGTCAGGGCAGGTCGCGATCCCTCAGTTCGGTCTGTGAAGACGGTGCGATGTTGCCGAGGCGGGTTTTGAGTGAGTCGGGGCGTCCGTTGAACAGGGCTGAATAGTAGATGGCGTTGCTCATCACCTTCTTGACGTAGTCACGGGTTTCCGAAAACGGGATGGTTTCCGCGTAAATTGCCCCTTCCATGGCTTGCTCGCCCCGCCAGCGGCGGGCCCTGCCCGGCCCGGCGTTGTAGGCAGCCGAAGCAAGTACCGGATGGTTGTCGAGGTTTTCCATGACCATGCGCATGTACGAGGTACCGAGCAGTATGTTCACCTCGGTATCGTTGACGCGTCCCGGGTGGAAGTCATCCAGCCCGATCTTTTTGGCAACCCAGCGGGCCGTCGCTGGCATCAACTGCATCAGGCCGGAGGCGCCGACGCTTGAGCGGGCATTGGTAATGAAGCGGCTTTCCTGACGCATCAAGCCGTAGACCCAGGCGTCGTCGACTGCTTGCTGACGGGCCACGGGACGAATCTGCTCGGCGTAGGGCGAGAGGAAGCGCAAGGTGTAATCGTGCTCGCT
>Ga0209794_1001060_pt1 | contig 25929 bp, 32 predicted proteins | sample EBPBio232013_DNA_FD_185869 | JGI IMG/M metagenome (GOLD analysis project Ga0209794, IMG submission 185869) | Wastewater treatment Type I Accumulibacter community from EBPR Bioreactor in Madison, WI, USA - Reactor 1_5/23/2013_ DNA (SPAdes)... | ecosystem: Engineered > Bioreactor > EBPR >... | reverse complement strand
CGAATACCAGTTGCTGAAGGCCGAGGACGGGACCAAGGACCAGAGCTACTTCCTCTACCGCCTGAACCAGGCGCAGCTGTCGAAGACGCTGTTCCCGCTGGCCGACATCTACAAGCGCGAGGTCCGGAAAATTGCCGAGGCCGAAGGGCTGCACGTCGCCACCAAGAAGGATTCGACCGGCATCTGCTTCATCGGCGAGCGGCCGTTCAAGGACTTCCTGAGTCGCTACCTGCCGCCCAAGCAGGGCGAAATCCGCCGTCTCGACGATGGCAAGGTGCTGGGCAGCCACGACGGCCTGATGTACCACACCATCGGCCAGCGCAAGGGCTTGCACATCGGCGGCCTGAAGGAAAAAGGCCAGCCCGGCGGCGGCGATCACGACGCCTGGTTCGTTGCCGGCAAGGATATGGAAAGGAACGTGCTCTACGTCGTCCAGGGCCACGATCACCCGGCGCTGCTGCGCGACGATCTGCTGGCTGAACAGTTGAGCTGGGTTTCAGGACGGGCGCCGCACACCAACTGGGTTTATACCGCCAAACCGCGCTATCGCACGGCTGATCAACCTTGTCATGTCGAGGTGGTCGATGGCGAAACGTGCACGATCCGCTTTGCCGAGCCGCAATGGGCGTTGACCCCCGGGCAGTCGGTGGTGCTTTACGAAAGCCGGGTCTGCCTGGGTGGCGGCGTCATCCGCTAAACGTCCTCAGGCGGTGCGCAGCGGCGAGCGCTCGATGATGTGGCAGAAGGCGTGCAGCAGGTCGGGGTCGAACTTTTCGCCGTCCGAGCCGGCCAGGATGTCGATGATTTCGCGGTGCGGCCGCCCCGGGTGGTAGGGCCGGGTGGTCGCCATGGCATCGTAGTTGTCGGCCAGCGAGATGATGCGGGCGAACAGCGGAATGTCCGTGCCGCGCAGGCCGTCGGGATAGCCCGATCCGTCGTAGTTTTCGTGGTGGTGACGAACGATGCCCGACAGCATGCCGCTGCGCTCGTCGTCGATGGACTTGACGATGCGCTCGCCGATCAGCGCGTGGCTGCGCATGGTTTCGCGCTCGTCCGGGGCGAAACAGCCCGGTTTGAGCAGGATGCGGTCGGGAATGCCGATCTTGCCGATATCGTGCAGGCAGGCCGCCAGCCCCAGAATTTCCAGTTCGGCAGAACTCAGTTCGATGTGCGCACCAAGTTCTCGCGACAGGCCGATGACGCGGTCGGAGTGTAGACGGGTCTCGGGATCGCGCTCGCCGAGGGCGACGCTGAGCGATTTCATTATCGGATTCATGACTGCCTCAGAGGTGTTTCCAGCCCGGTTGACTGCCAAACGGCAGGCAAGTTCGGGGTAATTGAATCAGGCCTGAGGGGTCGTGTCGATGAAGGACTGGCGCTGCATCAGCTTGTCATACAGGCGGGCCAGGCTGGGATGGCTTTCCTGCCAGACGATGTCCGGGAAGCGCAGGCACAGGTAGCCGAGTGCCGTGCCGACGGCGATGTCGGCCAGCGACAGGTGGGTGCCCATGCAGTAGCTCTTCTCGCCCAGGTGCATTTCCATGAAGCGCAGCGTGCGCAGGATCACCTCGTGCTGACGGGCGATCCAGGCCGGGCTTTGCTCCCCTTCCGGCCGCGATCGTTCGAGCACGGCGCTCACTGCCGCATCGGAAAGGCCGTCGGCGACGGCTTCCCAGCGCTTGACTTCGGTGCGTTCGCGGTTGGGCGCGGGCAGCAGCTTGTTGTTCGGGGTGATGTTGTCGATATGCTCGACGATCACCCGCGAGTCGAACAAGGGCGTCTCGTCGTCCAGCATCAGCACCGGGATGCGGGCGAGCGGGTTGTGGTCGGGCACCACGCTGCCGGGCTGGCGGGGCGAATCGATCACGAACTCGTATTCCATCTTCTTTTCCGCGAGGACGATGCGTACCTTGCGAACGTAGGGGCTGGTGAGGGTGCCGATCAGCTTCATTGCGTGCTCTTCGATTGGGGTGCCGAATTATAGCGTATGGCGCTGCCCTTGGTCGGGCGGGTAAAATCACGCCCTTAACGATAAGGACGTTTTTATGGAATTCAATCCGCTGACCGCCATTTCCCCGCTCGACGGCCGCTACGCCGGCAAGGTCGACGCCCTGCGCGAGCATTTTTCCGAGTTCGGCCTGATCCGCGCCCGCCTCAAGGTCGAGATCGAATGGCTGAAGGCGCTGGCCGCCGAGCCGCATTTCACGGAAATCGCCGCCTTCTCGCCGGCCACCATCGCCGAACTCGACGCCCTGGTCGCCAATTTCGGCCCGGTCCAGGCGGCCGAGGTCAAGGCCATCGAAGCTACCACCAACCATGACGTGAAGGCGCTCGAATATTGGATCAAGGACAAGACCAAGGGCAATACCGAAGTGGTCAAGGTCAGTGAATTCATCCACTTCGCCTGCACCTCGGAAGACATCAACAACCTGTCGCACGCGCTGATGTGCCAGGGCGCCCGCGAGCAGGCCATGCTGCCGACGCTGGACAAGGTCATCGAGAAGCTGCGCGAACTGGCCCACGCCTACGCCGACATCCCGATGATGAGCCGCACCCACGGCCAGCCGGCAACGCCGTCGACGATGGGCAAGGAAATGGCCAACGTCGCCTACCGCCTGCAGCGCGCCCGCGCCCGCATCGCCCAGGTCGAACTGCTCGGCAAGATCAACGGTGCCGTCGGCAACTACAACGCCCACCTCGCCGCTTACCCGGGCTATGACTGGGAAGGTTTCGCCAAGAAGTTCGTCGAGTCGCTCGGCCTGGTTTTCAACCCCTACACCATCCAGATCGAGCCGCACGACGCGCTGGCCGAACTGTTCGACGCCTTCGCCCGCGCCAACAGCATCCTGGTCGATCTCGACCGCGACGTCTGGGGCTACATCTCGCTCGGTTTCTTCAAACAGAAGGTCAAGGCCGGTGAAATCGGCTCGTCGACCATGCCGCACAAGGTCAATCCGATCGACTTCGAAAACTCCGAAGGCAACCTCGGCCTGGCCAACGCGGTCTTGAAGCACCTCGCCGAAAAGCTGCCGATCTCGCGCTGGCAGCGTGACCTGACCGACTCCACCGTGCTCCGTAACATGGGTGTCGGCCTCGGCTACACCCTGCTTGGCTACGACTCGCTGCTGAAGGGCCTCTCCAAGCTGGAAATCAACGCCGACCTGATGAAGGCCGACCTCGACGCCAACTGGGAACTGCTCGCCGAGCCGATCCAGACCGTGATGCGCCGCTACGCCGTGCCCAATGCCTATGAAAAGCTCAAGGAACTGACCCGCGGCACCCGCGTTTCGCGCGACGGCATGCAGGCCTTCGTGTCCACGCTGGACATTCCGGAAGCCGCCAAGGCCGAGCTCCTGAAGCTGACGCCGTGGGATTACACCGGCAAGGCTGCCGAACTGGCCAAGCGCATCTGATAGCAACCATCCCGACAGGCCGATTCGCTTTGCGGGTCGGCCTTTTTCATGGAGAAAAACAATGTCCTTCGCGGAAAACCTCAAGAAACTCCCCGGCATCTCTCACCTGGCCGCGCTCAACCTGCTCGACGCCGACGGCAATGTTGTCGCCACCATCGAGAACAAGGCCGGCAGCCAGGGTTCGCTGGCTGTCTACAATCATCTGGCCCAGACCTATGGTTCGATCAACGTCGAAGCGGCGAAGAAGGGCATTGAAATCTTCGCCGAACACAGCGAGGACGAACGCGCCAATCCCGGCAAGCATCCGAACATCGCCCGCCTGCTGCAGATTGAGGCCGGCGCCCAGGCGCTGCGGGTCAAGCACGTGTTTGCGGTGTAAATGGCCGCTTCAGGTACTTGCCGTTAGGCTATCGTTCAATTTCATTCATCGTTTTCGTGAATATCGGTCAGTTGATGGTTTGACCGATTTTCGGCCTGGCTGCGTATAATCCCCGACAGAACTTAGGGGGTTGAGTGGTTCACCAGTCATTTTCCTTCAACGACAACGGAGAAATTCGCAATGAAAACAAAATTCGCACTCGCACTGCTCGCTGCCACCCTGGCAACCGGCGCTCAAGCTCAAGTCAAGGTCGAGGACGCCATCAAATGGCGTCAGTCGGCTTACGGCGCCATGGGCTGGAGCATGGCCCGGATCAAGGCCAATATCGACGGCACCTACAACAAGGACGAAGTGATCAAGTCGGCCAACGTCATCCAGGCCATCGCCAATTCCGGCATGGGAGCGCTTTACGTTCCGGGTAGCGACAAGGGCAAGGGCTGGGCGGATACCCGCGTCAAGCCGGCGCTGTTCACCGATGGCCCCAAGGTTGGCAAGATCGCCGGTGACTTCAACGCCGCCGCCAACGAAATGGCCAAGGTTGCTGCCAGCGGCGACGTCGCCGCGGTCAAGGAAGCTTTCGGCAAGCTCGGTGGCACCTGCAAGGCCTGCCACGACGACTACCGCACCAAGCAATAAGGCGCTTGCCTGAGGGCACGCAAAGCAGGGGCGCCGCGAGGCGCCCTTTTCGTTAGTCAAGGAGTTTCAGGATGAACGGCAAGAAAAGAATTCTGGTCTGGGATCTGCCCACCCGGGTGTTTCACTGGCTGCTGGTGGTGGCCATGGTCGGCCTGGTGGTGACCGGCAAGATCGGCGGCGGACTGATCGAGTGGCATGGACGGATCGGCCTGCTCGTGCTGGGCCTGCTGGTGTTCCGCCTGGTCTGGGGCGTGGCCGGTTCGACCTATGCGCGCTTCGGCCAGTTTTTCCCGACCCCGGCCAAGATCGCCGCCTATCTCAAGGGTGACTGGCACGCACCGGGGCACAACCCGCTGGGCGCCCTGTCGGTATTCGCCCTGCTTGCAGCCACCTTGTTCCAGGCGCTGACCGGCCTGATCGCCAACGACGACATCGCCTTCGTCGGCCCGCTCTACGAACTGGTCGGCCGCGATCTGAGCAACCTGGCCACCGGCTGGCACCGGCTGGCGGTCAACCTGCTGATCGCGCTGGTGGTGCTGCATGTGGCGGCGATCATCTTCTACGTCCGCGTCAAGAAGGATGATCTGGTCAAACCGATGGTGCGCGGCTGGAAGGAAGTGGAAGCCGGAGAGTCGGCGCTTGGTGGCGGTCTGCTCGCCCTGATCGTGGCCGTAATGCTGGCGCTGGCTGCCGTATATGCCGCCAGCGGTGTCTGGCTGCCTGAGCCTCCGCCGCCGGCCGCTGTGCAGACGCCCGCCTGGTAAAAGTTCTTGGATTAAATATCAACACTGGCAAGAAATCCCTTGTCTATAATCAAGTGAGGAAAATAACAATCCGCTGAGAGGGAGGCATGTCTTACCGTGCCATTCTTGTCCTCGCCAGTCTGTTGCTGATGGCGATCTTCGCTGGCGTGGCGCTGTTTGGCGCGCGCATGGTGGATGATCGTCTGCAGGCCAGTCTGGAAAGCGAGGCGATGCGGCTGAAGACTGCCTACGAGTTGTCGCAGGGCGAGCTGGAACAACAGTTGATGGCGCTGGCCGGCATGGTTGCTGCCGACTCGGAAGTCATCCGCGTGCTCAAGGCGGCTGGTACTGCGGTCGACAGCGAGGGCAAGGGTAGCGGCGGTGAGCAGGCCGATCTGTTGCGCCGCCAGCTCTATCAGCATTTGCGGCAGCACTGGTCCTACATGCAGAAGGAGCTGGGCGTCCGCCAGATGCAGTTCCTTCTTCCGGGCAGCTTGTCCTTCCTGCGCTTTCACGCGCCCAATCAGCATGGCGATTCGCTGGCGGGTGTGCGCTGGCTGTTACGCGATGTTGAACGCAAGCGTGCGGCCGCCAGCGGTTTCGAGACCGGCCGCGCCTACGCCGGCATACGCGGGGCGGCGCCGGTCTTCGACAAGCAGGCAGCGCCGGGCGATGCGCATGCGCTGCTGGGGGTCATGGAGGTCGGCATGGCTTTCGACGGCTACATCCAGCGGCTGAGCGAACGGACCGCCGTCGGCTTCGGTGTCCTGCTCGACCCGGCGTCGGTGACCTCGGCGATGTGGGAGAGTTATCGCCCGCCGTCTCCGGGTGATCATCCCGGCGCATGTTGTTACCTGCTGGCGGCGTCACGTGGCGAACTGGCCGACTGGATGGCCGACAAGGCACTGCCTGCCTATGCCGGGAGCTTCCGGAACGATCTGCTTGAGCACCAGGGGCGACACTTCCAGTTGATCCGGTTTCCGCTGCGGGATTATCCCGGCTTGCAAGATCCGGCCCGGCCGCCGGTCGGTTCGGTACTGATCTGGCAGGATGTGGGCGAGCTGATTTCAGCCAGCGCTGATTTCAAAAAGAAAGCATTCGCCAACCTGGCATTCGCCTATTTCGTGACCCAGTTGCTGGTCTTGTTCCTGGTCAATCTGTCGCGTCGTGAGTGGCATAGCCAGTTGCTGCAGCAGACGGCCCGGATCGAGGAATTGTCGCACCAGAACGAAGTCCTGCTGATGGCGGCAGGCGAGGGGATCATCGGTGTCGACCGGGCGCATGTCGCCACTTTCATCAATCCGGCGGCCGAGAAGATGCTCGGCTACGCCCCCGCGGAAATCGTCGGCAACAACCTGCATGCGCTGATTCATGCGCAGCGCGCCGATGGTATGCCCTACGACGAATCAGCCTGCCCGATTGCCCTCACCCTGGCCGACGGGCAGATGCGGGTACGCGAGGAAAGCGTGCGCCGCCGTGACGGCAGCAGCTTCCCGGTGCAGATGACGGTGTCGCCGATCCGCGAGGGCGGGGTGGGCGCCGGTGCCGTCGTCGTTTTCCATGACATCAGTGCGCTCAAGGAGAAGGAAGCGGCGCTGACCTGGCTGGCCACCACCGACACCCTGACCGGACTGGCCAACCGGCGGCATTTCACCGCGCTGCTCGAAGCCGAGATTCAGCGCTGGCAGCGCTCGGGCCAGCCAGCCGCCCTGCTGATGCTCGATCTCGACTTCTTCAAGCGGGTCAACGACACCTGGGGACATGCCGTTGGTGACGAGGTGCTGCGCCACTTCGCGACGGTGCTCAGGGGGGCGTTACGGCGGATCGACGTTCCAGGTCGCGTCGGTGGCGAGGAGTTCGCCATCCTGTTGCCGGATACGAGCGAGCAGGATGCGCTGGCCGCGGCCGAACGTTTGCGGGCCAGCGTCGAAGCGTCACCGGCGCAAACAGCCGCCGGTTCGATTCCGGTGACGGTCAGTATCGGCGTCACCCTGTTCCGTGAGGGGGACAGCGGCCACGAAGCGCCGATGCAGCGAGCCGATGAGGCCTTGTACCGGGCCAAGCAGTCCGGGCGTAATTGCGTGGCGGGCGATTTGCCCGGCAGCCTCAAGCCAGTTGCCGAGCCGACATCAGCTGCTTGACCCAGTCCTTTTGGGCCTCCTGGCGCCGCTTTTCGGTCAGTCGCTCGACAATGCGTTCGCGGACCTCGCTGAACGGCAGCATGCCGTGCGGCAGGATTTCATCGCAGCGGATGATGTGCAGGCCCATTTCGGAGGCCAGCACCTCGCTGACTTCGCCTTCGCCCAGGGCGAAGGCGGCGCTTTCCAGTTCCGGGAACAACTGCTTGCGCCGGACCAGGCCGAGCAGCCCGCCTTCCAGCGCGCTCGGGCACTGCGAGTGGCGCAGCGCGGCCTTGGCGAACTTCTCGGGGCTGGCGTGGCTGACGCGCAGGCCGTCGAGCAGGCGGTGCGCCTGGTCGGCGTCCTGTGCTGTGTTGACGGTGATCAGGATGTGCCGCAGACGGCGCGCTTCCGGGCGGTCGAAAGCGTCCGGATGGAGGCGGTAGTAGATTTCGGCATCGACTTCGCTGACCGGCGGTACCGCCGAAACCACGCGGTCGAGCACGGCTTCGACGCGCAGGTCGCGCTCCACCGCCGCCGCCAGCGACAGTTCGTCGAGGCCAATGCGGGCGAGGTCCTGCTGGAAGGCGTCGGCATCCGGGTAACGCTGGCGGATTTCGCCGATGCGGGTGCGCAGGGTCGGTTCGGGAATCATCACGTTGCGCGCCTCGGCGCTCGCCAGGATACGCTGCTCGATACTGTCCTGTTTCGCGGCGACCTCGCCGAGTCGGTTGCGCTCCGGCGGGCTCAGCGTTTCGGGGGCTTTCTGGAAGAGTTCCCAGGACAGCTTCAGTTCGAGATAGGCGCGTTCCATGGCTTCATTCCGGGGTAAGGGATTCGAGCAGGCGTTCGGGGATCTGCAGGATGCGTCCGGGCAGGCTGTCGAAATGGGTGTGATAGGCGACACCGCCAGGCGCGTCGCGGATGACCTTGATGATTTCGCCGATGGCGCCTTCGGCAATCACGGCGTCGCTGCCGACCGGCAGTTCGACGACGATCCGCACCTTCTCGCGGAACTCGAAGCGCGACGGGGTCCACGGCTCGTCGGCGCCGATCAGCTCTTCCTCGCGGCAACCGACGATCATGTCGATGTCGAGGAAATTCACCGAATAGATGATCTGATCCTGCAGGAAGCTGCCGACATCGACCACGTAGCCGATGCTGCCGCGGCGCACCAGCGGCGCCCCCGGATCGAGCCCGGGATAGGTGCCGTCGTTACGCACGTTGCGGATCAGGCGGACGCTGTCCTCGATCTGCCATTTGGGTCTGCTCATCGGGCTGGACTCAGTCGCGGAAAATCTTGTCGATGGAGACGAAGGAGCTGTAGCCGCCGTCCGGATTGGCCTGGTTCTGGAAGACCGCGAACACCTTTTCGGTGAGCGAATCGGACTCCACGAAATCCTGGTAGGCGCGTTCCAGCCACAGGCGGTAGATGGCGCGTTGCTGCTCTTCCTCCGGCGGCAGGTTGGGCGTCTGGCGGGCCAGGTAGTCGTGGAAGCGCTGCAGGATGTGCAGGCGATTGACGTGGACCACCGAAGGTTCGTAAGGAACCTCGAAGTACTCCAGGAAATCTTCGGCGGAAACCAGTTCTTCCATGGCTTCGGCAAGGCTCAGTGTGTCTTCCATGATGGCCTCCTCAGGCTGCAGCAAGGGATAAATCGGAATCGGGCCGGGAAGCTTCCCCGCCCCCTTGAAACTCATCGACAACTTCAAGCAGTTTGCCGGCGCCGAGCTGGTCGCGGCTGTCGAGCGCGACCAGCTTGATCAGGCGCAGGCGCGAAGACTCGATCCGGCCCAGGCGCAGCAGCACCACCGCGCTCGCCTTCAAGGCCAGCAGGTAGAACCGCAGCAGGCCGAAGGAACTGGCGGCGGCAGTGCCGAGATGGCTGTCGCCGATCTGCGCCCAGTCGGCGGGCAGGCCGAGGTGGCGGGCGGACAGGCTCATCACCCGCTCGGCTACCTGCAGGGCGTCGGCCAGGCGATGCTGGTAGAAGTAGTAGCGGTACAGGCCGACCAGCACGCTCAGATTGTCCGGGGCCAGCAGGTTGGCGCGCAGCAAGGACATTTCCGCTTCCGGGTCGCCGTACTCGGCAGCCGCCCGGGCGATCAGCGCTTCGGCCTCGGCCGGCAGCGGATCCTCGAAATAGAGCTTGCAGTCGGAGAAATCGAGCAGGTCCATGTCAGTGCGCCGCCTCGTGCATGGCTTCGCTCTCGCAGCACAGGTCGCCGGCCGAGCAGGTATGGCATTCGCCACCGTGATTCGGCGCCGGTTCCTGGCGCAGCGCGGCGAGTTCGTTCTCCAGGGTGTCGATGCGTTCGATCAGGCAGGCAATCGAACGCGCCACCGGGTCGGGCAGGACGTTGTGATCGAGGTTGATGCCCTTGCCGGCCGGGCGGGCCAGGCGGGTATCGACGATGCGGCCGGGAATGCCGACCACGGTGCGGTCGGCCGGCACGTCCTTGACCACCACCGAGTTGGCGCCGACGCGGACGCGCTCGCCGATGCTGATCGGCCCGAGAATCTTGGCGCCGGCGCCGACCACCACGCCGTCGGCCAGGGTCGGATGGCGCTTGCCCTTGTTCCACGAAGTGCCGCCCAAGGTGACGCCGTGGTAGAGGGTGACATCGTCGCCGATCTCCGCTGTTTCACCGATGACCACGCAGGCGCCGTGGTCGATGAAGAAGCGGCGGCCGATGGTGGCGCCGGGGTGGATGTCGACATTGGTCAGCAGGCGGCCGGCGAAGGACAACAGGCGGGCGCTGTAGCGCCAGCCGCCGCGCCACAGCTTGTGCGCCAGGCGATGGGCGAGGATGGCATGGACGCCGGGGTAGGTGGTCAGCACTTCCAGCGTCGAGCGGGCAGCCGGGTCGCGTTCGAAGACGCAGGCCAGGTCTTCCTTGAGGGTGGCCCACAGGCCGGGAGCGGAAGGATTCGGTGCGGTCATGGTCATCGCTTCAGACATGGAGCGGACTCCTGGAAGAAGCCAGCAGGCCGAGCAGATCGGCGGCCTCCGGCGGGTGCTTGTGGGCGGCGACAAAATTGCGGACGCTGGCGAGCAGGGCTTGCGCCTGCTCCTCGCCGAGCTCGATGCCGAGTTCGCGATAGACGACCTGGACCGCGCGCGAGCCGGAATGCTTGCCGAGCACGATGCGGTGCGCCTGGCCGACTTCGCGCGGGTCGAAGCCCTGGTAGTTGTCCGGATGCTTAAGCAGGCCATCGACGTGGATGCCGGCCTCGTGGGTGAAGGCGCCGGCGCCGACGACGCTCTTCTGCCAGGGCACGGCGCGGCCGGAAGCGCTGGCGACGGCGGCCGACAGCGCCGGGAAGGCGCGCAGTTCGACGCCGGTGTCGATGCCGTGCAGCTTCTTCAGCCCGAGCACGACTTCCTCCAGCGGCGCGTTGCCGGCGCGTTCGCCCAGGCCGTTGACCGTGGTGTTGACGTGGGTCGCCCCGGCCTTGCAGGCGGCCAGGGTGTTGGCCGTGGCCAGGCCCAGGTCGTCGTGGGCGTGCATCTCGATCTCCAGCCCGGTGCGGGCGCGCAAGGTCGAAATGCGATCAAAGGTGGTGAAGGGTTCGAGGATGCCCAGCGTATCGGCAAAGCGCAGGCGGCGGGCGCCGGCGCGTTCGGCGGTGGCGGCCAGCGCGCACAGGAAATCCAGATCGGCGCGCGAGGCATCCTCGCAACCGACACCGACTTCCAGCCCGAGGTCGAGCGCCATGCCGATGTAGCGCGGCAATTCGCGCAGCAGCCAGTCGCGATCCTGCTTCAGTTTGTAAGCCAGGTGCTGATCGGACGCCGGCACCGAAATGTCGATCAGGTGCGCACCCAGATTGGCGCTGGCGGCAATGTCGGCCGCGTGCATGCGGCTCCACACCATCAGCCGGGCATTCAGGCCGAGCCCGGCAACCGCCCGGATCGACTCGCGCTCCTCGGCACCCATGGCCGGAATGCCGACCTCCAGCTCGGGCACGCCGATGGCGTCCAGGCGGCGGGCGATGTCCAGCTTCTCCGCCAGCGAAAAGGCAACCCCGGCCGACTGCTCACCGTCGCGCAGGGTGGTGTCGTTGATGGTGACGAAGCTGGGCTGGCTCATGGGAATCTCCTTGCCATGTCTGTAGCAAGGGAGGTGCCAGTTTTTAAGCTATTGAATTTTATTGATTAATTTATTCTTCCTCGGTTCTCGTGCGTTGCTTGTCGTAAAACCGACAAGGCCTTGGGCCGCTTGGTACGGCTCTTTCCCTACTTCCGCCACTTAGCCCACGGATCGGCGTTGTCCGCTGCCGCTTGGCGGTTCGGTGCCCGGGGGCGGCTGCCGTCGCGGTCGTGGGCGGCGGCTTTCCTGGCGCGTTTTTCACGCAGGCGTTCGGCATCTTCCAGGCTCAGTTCGGCCGGTGCGCCCGGCTGCTGATCGCGGGGGATGATGCGGTCGCGCGGCGGCAGTTCGAACTGTTCGGACGAGGCGCGCGGCAGGCTCTTGAACTGGTACAGATAGAAGGCTTCGACCTTTTCCCGCGCCCAGTCCGTCTTCTTGAGGAACTTCACGCTCGATTCGATGCTCGGGTTGGTGTTGAAGCAGTTGATGTTGAGATAGGCGTAGAGAATCTCGAAGCCGTAGTGGTCGACGATCTCGGTCAGCAGTTGTTTCAGGCTGACGCCGTGCAGGGGGTTGTTCTGGTAGTCGGTATCGGTGCTCATGGTGCGTGTGCCGTCGGTGGCGTGAGGGTTTGCGAGGTCTTGCCGGTGAGTTTCAGCCACTGATCCAGGATGGGCACGATGCGCTCGTAGCGCCCGTGCCCGTTGCGGATGATCAGGCTGCGGTTGATCAGCCGCTTGATCGCCTGCTGGGCCGAACCGCGCGAGAAGCCGAGCGCATCGTACAGCGCCAGCGAGGATTCCGAAAACAGTTCCTGGCCTTCGAGCAGCAGCAGATACACGGCCTGATCGGACAGCAGGAGATCGGCCCAGGCCCGCTCGCACCAGCCGCCGGCGCCGGTCAGTTCGGTTTCGATGTCCGCCCAGGTGGCGTCGATATCGACCGACTTGCGCAGCACCATCTGGCTGACCAGGCCGGTAATCACCTGCGCATTGCGTCCGGAGCGGTCGAACAGCTCCCAGAGCCGCGCCGTCGTCATCGTCAGGCTGGTGATTTCCCGGTGAATGCGCGCCAGATGGTCGACAAAGGGGCGCTCCAGCAGCGGAAAATCGACCACTGTGGCGAAGTTGAAGAAAGGCGCTTTCTGATCGTTGAACAGGCGCTGCAGATCGGTGAGCGACGAGCCGGTGAAGATCACCGCGATATTGGGCGGCGCCATGTCCAGCATCGTCCTCAGGGCAGCGGCGAAGTTGGTGAACGCCGTCGACGTCGCCAGGTGCTGGATTTCGTCGAGAATGATCAGGCCGGGGCGCCCGTCGAGGTGCTTGACCCATTGCTGGAAGCTCGCCGAGGCCAGCGTCAATTCATTGGCCAGCGCCGGACGGGGGCGGTCGGCGCGTTCCACTTCGGCGGAAAAATCGATGACGCCCAGATTGAGCCCGGCTTTCCCCCTGAGCTTGCCCCGCTGCGAGGGCAGCGCATCCTGCAGCGCCCGGATGAGCGCCAGGTGGGGCTGGTCCTTGTTCTCCCAGAGCGAGCAATAAAAGGTATTGACCACGCCTTTCTCCGCCGCCGCCGGAATCAGGTCGCGCTGCAGGTATTCCGTCTTGCCGATCCGGCGCCGCCCGAAGAAGGCGAGTCGGGACAGCCCTTGATCGAACAAGCGGGCAAGATGCTCGTGCGCCAGCTCGGGGCGGGGATAGTGCCAGTCGATCATGCTGTCTGTACTCCGAAATTATACTTTGTGTGTATATATCGCATTATATACACGGCTTGTATAATTTCAACGAGCTCCTGCAAGCCTGAAGATCGCTACCCCGCACCGCCACCGCGTAGCCACCAGACTACGGCGGGGGAGAGGGCGAGCAACAGCAGGCCGATGGAAAGGTAGTTGCCGCTGCGGGGATCAAAATCCCGCCAGATGCGCGACCACCTGAGGTGCATGAGCAGCCTGCCGATAGCCACGTCGAACGCAGCCATGAACCCGGCCAAACCCAGCCCCAGAATCAGATGTTCGCCAATGCCCGCCGCGCCGATGTCGGGAACAAAAATGTAGCAAAGCCCAAACGCCAGCAAGCTGCCGCTCACCACACTCAGCTTGATGGCCAGCACCTTGCCCACCCTGGGGGCAAGCAGAACCGTCCGGGCGATACCGTGCAAGGTCTCGGCACCCGCCAGCAGCAGGCAAAGCGAGGCGAAGCGGAGGAAATCGAAGGTGTCCATAGTCGTTGAGTACAGCGGTCAGTAGCACAATCGCGGTGGCAGCTTAACAGCACGCCAGTTTTCGGCCAGCAGTGCTGATGGTGGCCAGCGGCCGGGAGCGGCCTTCTGGCGCACTCGGCATCGCGGACCTTGGCGTGGTCCATGTGACTACCGATTGCCTGGAAGAAGGGCATCGGATAATCTGGATGTCATTGCGAGGTCGGGGTGCATGGAACCAACTCCCCGTATCGTGCATGTTCAATCGGGTTGGTCTTGCAGCACCCCACTAAAATTTGCTAAGCCGTTGAAATAAGATGAATCTGGATTTTTATGCAGCCTATTTGACGGATTTTTTTCCGCCGATTAGGTGCCACATTTAGTGTTAGCCCTCAATTTCTAGGCATTCCGCTTATGCTCAAAGACGAGTTCAACATCGAATACTTCAAGTCCATCCGCGAAGAGGTCAATATGCGGGTAAAGATTCATTACCAATTTATTCTCTCGAAGTTTGCCTTTGGCGGTGGCCTTCTCGCATTCATGCTTGCAAACAAGGCGTTGTTTCCGTTCTCACCATTTGTCATCGCGGCTTGTTTTTTTATGCTCTTGGATATTGCAATTCTTGAGAATCTTGGATGGATTAGAAGTGCTGGTGCATTTGTGAGAAAAAATATCGAAGATACAGAGCTAAGAATCATGCGCTGGGAAACAGGATTTACACAGTCAAGTGGCACATGGACTTGTTTCAGCATGTTTGGCTATTTAGCTGGAGTTTGGCTAGTTGCTCCAGCAATGGTTGTTGCTGCATTCATTTTTGAATACAACCCAAATAACAAGCCCGAAATTGCACTCTTTGTCGTGGCCTGTTACTTTGTGGCATACACGTTGTATTTGGCATATACCAATCTACATGAAGATAAGGCAAAATCGATTGAAAAGTGCACCTCTCCCCTTGTTGAAAAGCCCGCGCCCCGCACCCGCGGCTAACTTATCATTTCACCGGACCTGCGCAAAAAACCGCGCAGGCCGGTGAATTCAAACGTTGAAGCTGTAGAAAAACCCTTTTCCACCCCGATTTCCGGCAAAAAAATGGCGCAGGTTTTCTCCGTGCCATTTCGCTTTTTCATGCCCCAGAACTGATCACCCGCTGCATTCTGCTTGCAGGGATAGCGGCAAGCGCCTGGCGAGGGGCTCCCCCCGCCTTGCCTACTGCCCGTACCCGTGATGCGCCAGTTTCTCGATGTTGTGCACCAGGCAATACAGCTTCCACTGCGTATCAACCTTCTTTTGCCCGCGTAGCGTGAAGCGATCCAGCCGCTTGTTGTGCCGGAGATTGCCGAACACCGGTTCAACCGTGGCAAAGCGTCGACCGTAACGGGCTTTGCCTTCTTCGCTGTCGATGGCCCGCTTCATCCGATCAGTGGGGCTTTCCTGCGTGGTAGCGGCCTTGCCGCGGAAGAAAGCCACTTGCCGGACTTTCGTCTTCTCGGGCGTGCGCAGGCATTGGGCGCGTTGTTCGCAGGGCAGGCAATCGCGCAGGGTGCCGCTGTATTTGGTGGCGAGATGGCCGTTGTGAATGCAGTTCGTACCATTGCGGTAGAGCGGCTTGCCGGCCGGGCAGATACAGATACCGGTTGCCGGGTCCAGCGTGAAATCCTGCGGCCGGTAACGCTTGGCGGCTTTCTTCGGATGTGCCTTGTCGTAGAGCGGATCGGGTTTCTGCTTGTGCCTGCCCTGGCCCTTGAAGCGTTCGTCCCGCTGGCGCATGCCGTTGTCGGCAATCAGGGCGTTGATGTCCGCTTGGGCCAGTTCCTTGAGGTTGGCTGCCGAATGGTAGCCAGCATCGGCGGTGTATAGCGTTTCCGGGGTGGCCAGCGCTTGCGTGGCGCGCACGACGGGCAGCAGCAGTTCCTGTTCCGAACCCGTGCCATGGGCTTGTGCTTCGATAATGATCTGGTGCCTGGCGTCGACCGCAGCAACACCGGTAAAGCCTTGAATGACGCCTTTGCCGGTCGCCATCTTGGCGCTGTCCGGGTCCGTACGATTGCTCTTCCTGATGCCGCCCTTACTACCCTGGCGATCCTTGGGGTGCTCAGCCAGCCACTGGCGCAGCTCGGCGGCTTCCTGTTGCATTGAGGCAATGCGTTGGCGGGCTTTCTCGGCGAGATCGGGTTCGACCGGCAGGCGGTCGTTCTCGCGGTGGCGTTCGAGCATCCGCTGGGCAGCGGCTTCGAGCTTGTCGGCCTGGCGCTGGAAATCGGCCCGCGTGCCGCTCTTCGCCTTGGAAGCATTGGTCGGCAGCTTGACGCCGTCGATGGCGAACATCTCGCGCCCGATCAGCCCCTGCCGGTCGCAGAGGTAGAGCACCTGGGCGAACAGCCGGGCGGTTTCCTCGCCCAGGCCGGAGACGAAGGCAGCCAGGGTCGTGAAGTGCGGGGCGGTATCGCCGCACAGGGCGATGAAGGTGACGTGTTCCCGGCACAGCCGCTCGATGCCCCGGCTGCTGACGACACCCCGCGCGTAGGCACAGAGGATGACTTGGAGCAGCATCCCGGGCGGGTAGGCCGGCGCGCCGTTCAGGTCGTTGCGGTAACGGGCGGCAAAGCCGCCGAGGTCGATTTCATGTTCGATCAGATGATGCACCGCATGCTCGAAACTGCCCGCCAACAACTGCTTCGCCAGATCCACCGCCAGGAAGCGGGGGCTGGTGTCGATCCACTTGTAGCGCGCCATGCTGCTGCTCCCCAAACCCGATGCGCATTGGAACCTTGATATTCCATATGGTTCACGGCACGATCCCGGCATGAAGAGAATTTTTCTACAGCTTCGTTGGGCGTCTCAAGTTGACTCATTCACTTTTTGTCCTAATCAGCTTTTTTAACAAGGAGATTTACGATGCCGAAACTTTTCAAGGTGTGCCTCGACATTGAGGGAAACGATAGGGGGCTCACTGTCACAATCGTGGCTGCTGACAACGAGAACGAAGCTGTTGAGAAAGCGAAGAATCATGTCGGTGTCACGAACAACAATGCGAAGCCAAGAACGATCACCGTAAAAGGTGTGAAGGAGGTAGGGGAAAAAGGTTGCCTCACAAACCAAGACCAATCCATCCCTAGAGAGTGGATGTAAGCGCTTTACTGCATGGCAACCTAAACCACGACTCAAAAGGAATTCACATGCTTATCAGCCAAGTCGAGGGTGACCAAATTTTCAGCTCCTTCACCCACGCTATTGCGGGAGCCAAGCACCGCCCCAAAGGGGTGCTAGTGTCATACGAGCTGTTTCACGAACTTCACAAGCGTGACCTTATTCAGCTCAAACTCGCTACCCTTGGTGGAATGCCCGAACTTGAGGCGTTCGGTGCCATTATTCCATTCTTTAATGGCGACATTTACATTCACTGCGACCCGATAAATCTCCCTGAGGGAGATACCCACTTCCGTTTGCCGCCCGGCCTCTGAATCGCAATGCCCAACCCTTCATTCCACCGGACCTGTCGCGGCAAGCCGCGCCAGTCCGGTGAATTCCAACGTTCGGCCTTAATGCAATCGGAGAGGTAGCGCTCATGAAAAATAAATTCTCTTGGTACAGCCCTCTTACCCAAAATGAAGTGGACGAGGCTTGGGATGCGGGGATACTGACCGTCGATGCAAACGTTTTGCTTGATCTGTATCGGTATCACGAAGGCACAAGGGATAGCTTGATCTCCAGTATTGAGAAGCTTAAGTGCGCTAAGTGGCTAAGCGCCCAGACGGCGGAGGAGTTTTTCCGAAACAGAAAAAAATCCATCCTTTCGTCACGAAAAACTTTCAAGGAAGCTCAGGACGAAATTAACAAGTTAAAAGCGAAGGCGACAGAAGTAACGCAGGCCCTGAAAAGCAATCGCTTAGTGCCGTCCTCCATACCAGACAATCTGTCGAAGGATGCAGACGACTTACTTCTCAAAGCAGCTAAGGCTATAGAAGAAGAGATCAACAAACACCCAAATTTCCTGGATGATGACCCCATCCTTGAAAGGCTATACGGAATTTTTGAAAAATCGATTGGCGATGATTTTTCAGAAGCAGACAAGAAAAATCATGCCAAAACAGCCGAGGAACGAAAAAACAAGAAGATTCCACCAGGCTACATGGATAAAGACAAGGATGGTGACCGATCTTACGGAGACTATTTCTTCTGGCGTCAAGTCCTTGACCACGCGAAAGCGCAGGCCAAACCTGTAATTATCGTCACCTCAGAAAAGAAAGAAGACTGGTGGGAAATCGTTAGTGGTCAGACAATCGGGCCGCGCTATGAGCTTCTTAAAGAAGCATACGAAGTGACCGGAAAAAAAGCTCTCATTTATCAGACCGACAGATTCTTAAGTTACGCACTGGACCGGCTGGGTGAGAAGGAGAACGAGAAAGCGGTTGCCGAAATATCCGCGATTAGCGAACTCCGCTATGCAGGAAATGCCGTAAGAAAGACCAGTCAAACCTGCTCGATAAGCACAAGCACCAATAACGTTGGGGAACTGTCGGTCATGCTTGGTAGACCTGTTCGAAACTTCACGGGCAGCGGACATTTTTCTCCACAAATGGCAAAACCACCTCGCCTTGAAGTTTCGCTGGTCAAGGGGCCACCAGGCATTCCCATGTATAAGTTGGGCGGGGGTACAGGAACCGTCTTTGACTTCAATCTGCATATAAAAGCAACTGACAACACTGATCTGCTGCCGGAGGGCTTGTATGTTTTTGAGTATCAGGCAGTGGTCGAGTAGGCCGAACAATCCGCTTCAGCCCACCGTCAAAAGCTGCGCTTTTTGCCGTCGGCTGAGCTAGCACGTTGAGGCTGTAGAAAAAACTAGTTCGGCGAAAAATGGCCTCGGCCCAGAAAATCCGACTTTCACAATCGCTCCAGAATCGACGATCGTCGTCCTCGGAGACATAAATCATCCCCAAAAATCGCCCCCCAATTTTCTGAGCGGTGTTTTTCTAAAGCGTCGTCAGGAATTTTTCAGGAGCCCCATATGCCCAATAGCTACACCGAAGAACGCACTGCCCCAAAAGTTCCGGTCTGCGCGAGGTCTACCGTTGCTCTTGTGTTCGATGGTTCCTTCTTGCGTGCTACCGGTACCAAAACAGCGTTGGTTTTCCCCGCCGTTTCAGGCGCTCGATCCCAAGAAGGAAAATTCGACTACTCCGCCGAGCGCCAGAAGGTTCCTTACAAGGGCCCGATACCAGCGGGTGAGTACTGGGTTCAGCCCTCTCAAATGTGGGAGAACAACTGGCTCAAGAGCCTTATTCGTACGTCACGTTCTGCTTGGGGTAACTATCGCCTCGCCATTCATCCCTACCCAACTACCGAGACCTTTGGGCGAGGTGGTTTCTTCGTTCACGGAGGATCAATCCCAGGAAGTGCCGGATGTATTGATCTCACAGTGAATATCGACAAATTCGTTCAACAGATCGCCAAAGAACTTGGAGGACTTCCCGAATGCTACATCCCTCTAACCGTGCGCTACCCGTCAAACTAGTTCTTGCGGCACTGAGTTTCGTTCCGACCATCGCCTTTGCCGAAGTCAGCGACAAAGAGCCAACTCTTCTATATGTATGGTTGGTCGGGATTGTTGCCTCGCTCGTGTGTTTGGCTGGCACTTACTATCGACGATGGCTTGCCCCGATTCTGGCGGCCTTGCCATTTCTTTGGTTTGCCAGCCTTCTCATGGAGATTCATTCGGCAGATGTTGGTCCTTACCTGTATGCAGAACAGGGAATGAACTATTACGTCCAAACATATCTCTCGCTCGCGGTCTTTGTGGCTGGTCTACTACTTGGGCTGTTCCTCAATGGGCGACGCAATTCCTAGCGATTAAGGTTGGATCGTCGCGATCTGAACCGGTGAGTTGAGCGCAATCAGATCGCGAATCGAAAGGAAGTTTCCATGAATTCGATGCCTTTGTCTCACCCGATTCACCTCGGTTTTTCCTATGGCTAAGCTTCCGCACGGATCAGCAGCCGCCCACGTCGCAAAGAGTACGTTCGGGACAATTCGAGTCTTTGGCATCGTAGGGCGTGCGCTGCCCTTTTTCGCTGTCGGCTTGGCGCTATTTGATGCTGTCAGTATTGGTATGTGCGCATACGAGGCGCGCGATGGAAAATAGTGGTGTCAGCGCGTTCGAGAAGGATCAGGTGGTCGAAACTGTTATCGACATCTTCGTGCGTGTAATCGGGTTTATCGAACGGAAAGAGGTTTGCCGGACTACGAACCCAGCGAGGGATTTTTACATCGATACGGATGATCTGACGCTCTTTATTACAGAAGTCGAAAAGCACTTCCGTATCCGCGCATCCCAATCCGAATGGTTTGGCATAGATGGGACAATCGACAGCGTTGCGAGCCTGGTATTGCGGCATTTGTCGAGTGGCTATCGTGATCCGGCACCCAGGTTTTGACGATCGAGCCTGGATCGTAATCGCGAAGCGAGCCGCGATCTGAACCGCTTGTTGAACAAGCCCGGTTCGTTTTCTATGGAAACAGTTTTTTGTCGCCAGCCCGGAAAGCGGGCCGGAGAAATTCACGAAAGATCAAGCCGCCAGTAACTCCGGTGCCCGGATGACCTGCGGGGCAGGCTTTTGCTCGGCCACCCACAAGTCGTAATCCATTTGCATTCCCAGCCAGATTTCCGCGCGCCCGCCGCGTTCCGGGCCGAGCCAGGCTTCGATGCGGCGCGCCATTTCCGGTGAAATGGCGGCGTGGCCGTTGAGGACGCGCGAGAGCGCGGTACGGGTGACGCCCAACTGATGGGCAGCATCGGTGACCGTCAGCCCGAGCGCGGGCAGTACGTCTTCCTTGAGCGTTTCGCCGGGGTGCGGCGGGTTGAACATCCGTCCCATGTGCTTCTCCTTGTTGTACAGCGCCTCTGTGCGTTTCGCAGTTCCCAATGTCAAAAATATGAATATAGAATAGCGCATGGCTATTCAATTCCATCCCGAACAAGGCACCATAGTCATTTGCGACTTCAACGGGTTTGTTCCTCCGGAAATGGTCAAGCGCCGCCCAGCTGTCGTTGTGTCGCCACGCCTGCGCAAACGCACCGGTCTGTGCACCGTGGTTCCGTTGAGTACTACACCGCCAGAGCCGATTTGCCCCTACCACTTCAAACTCCATGTAGCCCCAACTCTTGCGCCACCATACGACGCGCCTTTTCACTGGGTGAAGGCCGACATGCTCTACACAGTGGCGTTTAGCAGGTTGCATCTACCGTTCAATGGCAAAGATGCTTTGGGGAAAAGGAATTACGACGTTCGCGTACTGGATGAAGCGGATTTGCTTAAAATTCAAGATTGTATGCTTCATGCTCTCGGTTTGACGCGCTTGACTTCATACCTGTGAGCGCATATATTGGCCTCGTTCCCGCTCTGCTTTGGCATCGGGCTGAAGTCCTCCTCGTGAGGCCGCTACGCACCGGAGATTGCAATCCAGCGTGGTGTCTTAGGGCCCTGCCGTAAGGCGGGGCCTTTGCTTTTTGGCCCAAGCCCCCGCTCAAACCGCATACGGCCGGTGCAGCCAGTTGCGGATGATGTCCACGTCGCGTTGCGGCAGGTAGGCGAAGCCGCTGAGGGCGTCTTCGACGGTGCTTTGGGCGACCCAGTGGGGGACGGCCTTGGTGGTGAGCATGTGGAAGTACCAGGCCATCGGGTAGCCGACGGCGCGGTCGAAGCGTTGCAGGGCTTCCTGCAGCTTGAGGCCGCTGGTGCCGGGGGCGGCTTCGAAGTCGGGCGGGTCGCCGGCCAGGGTGGCGATGGGCTGGGCGCGGAAGATCGGTTGCTGGTAGCGGTCGAGGTGTTCGCGGGTGGCGATGACCCAGTGGTTGGCGTAAACGCTGCTGGCGCCGGCACTGCTGTTCGACCAGTCGTCGACCATGCGGTGGATGGGGGCGGCTTCCTGCTTTTGCGCCTGCATGCGCTTGAGGAAGGCGCCGATGTGCTGGATCCGGCGCAGCGTGTAGTAGGGCAGGCTGAGCGGCTTGGGCGCGAGGTTGCCGCCGCGCGGGTCGACCAGTTCTTCGAGGCTGGCCGGTTCGTTGGCGAACAGGCGATGGGCCCGGGTTTCCTGCAGTTCCTCGATTTCCAGTTGCAGGAAGTCGTCGGCGCCGTCGCTGACGGTGGCGGTCAGGTAATGGGTCTGGCCGACCAGGCGGGTGGCGTACAGGGTTTGCCCTTCGTTCTCCTCGATCAGTTGCTGGATGTCGCCGTCGCAGGCGTCGAGGGCGCTTTCCGCCCATTGTTCGAGGTTGTCGCTGATCCGCTCGCCGCTTTCGTCGACGATGCCGCCCAGGCGATACCAGCCGCCGCGCGCCAGGGCGTGGCGGAATTGCCAGTCGGGCAGGGCCTGGTGCAGGGCGCGGGCGAGGCTGGCGCCGCCGGCGCTGACCGGGGTGCGGGCGCAGGTTTCGACGATGGCGGGCGACAGGGATTTGCAGTATTCGGTCCAGGCCTGGTTGCTTTTCATGGTCACTTTCCGGCGGTAGGGGAGTCGTTGTTTTCGGCGAGTCGGTGGGCGACGGCTTCCCGGACTTCGAGTTCGGGGTCGTCGAGCAGGGGCGGCAGCAGGGCGGGCGGGGCGTTGCCGACGGCGGCCAGGCGGACCCACCACTCGCTGTCGGCGAGCAGGCGGGCGGCGAGTTCGGGCAGGGCGCGCTCGGCGACGAGGGCGCGGACTTCGGGTTCGGGGTCGTCAGCCAGCAGGTGCAGGGCGAAGGGCGGCAGGCGGCTGGCGATGACCTTGCGCACTTCGCGCTCCGGGTCGCGCGCCAGTTGGGCGAGCTGGCCGTGGGGCAGGCGGCGGGCGACGGTGGCGCGAATCAGGTAGTCCTTGTCGTCGATCAGGCGCTGGAGTTCGTTTTCCGGCAGGCGGGCAGCGACGCTGAGGCGGACTTCGCGGTCGGGGTCGCCGGTCATGGCGACCAGTTGGGTGTCGGGCAGGCGGCTGGCGACGACGCGACGGACAACTTCGTCGCTGTCGGTGCGCAGGCGGAAGATGCGGTCGATCGGCGCGTAGCGGGCGGCGATGGCACGCCGTTCCCAGAAGATGTCGTCGAGGTAGTCCTCGGCTTCAGCGGGGTTGCGGCGAAAGAAGCGGTCGATCTGGCGACCGCTGTGGGCGCGTACGCAGGCATCGCCGGGCTGGCAGCGGCCGGCCTCGGGAAAGGCCGGGGCGAGCGGACAATGCGCGCAAAGCCCGCCGCTCGGGCGTTCTTGCTTGTGGTCCTTGACTGGCTGGTCCATGCCCGGGCGGGTGACGCTGGATTCCGGTCCATGCCGCTGGCCTGGCCAGCGGCATGGCGCAATCACATCGCCAGCGGTGCGTAGGTGAAACAGCTCTTCGGGCAGACGCGACCACAGGCGCTGCAGCCGATGCAGTCGTCGAGGTCCTTGATCGTCATCTTGGCGGCGGCGCTTTCGTCTTCGTCGTCGTCTTCGTCGGAGTCGATCAGGTTGAGCACATCGCGCGGGCAGACCTTGTAGCAGCGGCCGCAGCCGATGCATTTGTCTTCGGCCAGTGCGACGACGAACTCGGGAACCCAGGTGGCGCCGCCACGGGTCAGCGCAGTGTAATCAGCCATGAAATTTCCTTTCTAGACAAGCGCCGGGCCGGTGGCTGCCGGCCGCGGTTTGTACGGTGTATGCAGATTCGGCGGTTGGCGGTTTCCTGTCGGTTGCCGTTACTGCCGGGTTACGTTTCCCTGTTGAGCAAATTTGGTGCCACTGCTCAAGTTGTTGTTTTTCAAGCCTTCTGCCGCCTATTGTCGGAAAGGCGACAAGCGTTTTTCAGACTTCGTCGCTGTCCCGACTGGCGACGATGACGCCGTTGGCCACATTCAGGTCGCTGGTCGCTTCCAGGCAGTGGCCGCTGACGCCGGTAATCAGGTAGATCAGGGCTTCCGGGGTTTCGGCCACCGGCTTCAGGCGCGGCGAGATGTCGTCCTCGCTGCATTCGGTGAAGATCAGGTCGGGGAAGGTGGCGCGCAAGGCGCCGACGTGTTCCCTGCGGCCGACGGCGGCGACGACTTCGGCGAGGCGTTCGGGGCTCATCTCAGGCCTCCTCTTCGTCCAGGGTTTCGGCGTAGCGTTCGAGCGAGCCGGCGCTGACGCCCATGATGCGGGCCAGCCAGGGCGGCGGGTTGCCGAGCACGGCTTGCACTTCGCCGAGGATTTCGCGGGCCGGGCCGCCCTTGGGCTTCTTCAGCGGATGCACGCCGGCGCGCACGACCTTGGCCGCGGCCGGGCCGCCGATCGATTGCAGGAAAATGATCTGGCAGTCGTTGATGACGGCGGCGCGGGCAGCGTTGCGGTCTTCGGCGGCATCGGCGTCAAGGCCGGAGCGCACGTCGATGAGGCGGATTTCGCTGGGCGAGAGCTGGTAGATGAGGAAGTTCTCGCAGGAGCCGAAGTGGCCGTCGAGGTTCTCGCCACGGTTGGAGGCGACGGCGACGCGGATCGAGCCGGGCATGTCGCCGTCCTGGTAGGCGGCGGGCACCGGCTTTTCGCTGCCGCCGATGTCCTCGCCCCAGAGCACGCGAACGGCCTGCTTGAGGGTTTCCGGGGCGACGCCGACGGTGCAGTTTTCGTCGGCGTGGTCACCGGCGAGGATTTCGCGCAGGTCTTCGACGGTGAGCCCGGCGAGCTTGCTTTCGGTGATCGGCAGTTCGAGTTTTTCGGCCAGCGCATTGACCAGGGCGCGCACGTCGAGCCCTTCCAGAGTTCGGGCGGCCAAGGCAATGCGGAGTGCGGCTTCGCGGGAGGCGACGGGTTGGCTCATGGGAATCTCCTGGGGTGAAGGCGGTTAATGGAGCACCCGTTGCCGGGTGCTCGGTTAGCCGTACTCAGGCCGGCGAGATGCAGCCCGAGGGGCAGACGTTCACGCACATCGGCGTGTCGTTTTCACCCTCGCACTCGGTGCAGGTGGCGGCGTCGATGGTGTAGAACACCTTGCCCTTCTTGATCGCCTTGGTCGGGCAGATCGGACGGCAATCGTCGCAGGCGGTGCACATGTCGGGATCGATATACATTGCCATGATGCTTCTCCTAAATTCAGTCTTCCGCCGCGCCCAGCCGCTTGGCCCGGACCGAAATGGGCAGGCGGGCGGGTTTGGCGATCGGGTCAACGAAGTAGCTGCCACCGTTTTCCAGCATCAGCACGCCGCCCCATTTTTCCGGGGTGTCGAACTCGATGGACTCGATGGCAGCTTCCAGGTCGCGCTTGGGCAGGTAGAACACCAGCCCACCTGCCGCATTCTGGCGAATCATGATGTTGGCCATTGCTTGCTCCGGTGGCGAGCCGGGCGGCGAACCGCCCGGCTCCTGGCTGCGGGTTAGCGGACCAGATCGTGGTTGTAGTCGGTGACGCCCATTTCGCGGGTTTCGTCGTCGAGACGTTCGAGAACCGCGTTGGTCAGGGTGGTCAGGACGTACATGGCGCCTTCGTAGCCCAGCGTCGTCATCCGGTGCAGGTGGTGGCGGTCGAAGATCGGGAAGCCGATGCGGATGACCGGAACTTCGAACTCCTTGCCCTTATGCACGGTGTCGCGCTGGATGAACTTGGCGTAGCTGTTGCCGATCAGGAAGTCAGGCTTGTCGGTGAAGCACAGGCTGCGCAGGTGCCACAGGTCGGCGCCCGGGTAGACCTTGCCATGGACGCCGTAGGGCGAGCTGGCGAGCAGCTTTTCCATGGCCTTCGCCCACTTCTTGCCGCCGTTGTGGCAGACGATGTGGGTCGGCTCGATGCCGAATTCCATCATCATCTTGACCATGCCCATCAGGAAGTCCGGATCGCCGTAGATGGCCATCTTCTTGCCGTGCAGCCAGGCATGCGAGTCGGTCATCATGTCGATCAGGCGGCCGCGTTCCAGCTTGATGGAAGCCGGGATTTCCTTGCCGGTGGCTTCCGAGACCTTCATCAGGAACTCGTCGGTCCATTCCACACCCATCGGGATGTTGGTCTTCGGGATTTCGTGATTCCAGGTGTTTTCGACGAACTTCTTCGTCTTCTCGCAGGTCATCGGCTGGATCAGGAAGGTGTTGATGGCGTTCGGCGCATCCTTGACCTCGTCCATCGTCGTGCCGCCGGCGTACATGCGGAATTCGCCGTCAGCCGGGGTGTCGAGCACTTCTTCCGGGTCGCACAGCATGGTGTAAGCGACGTCCATTTCCTTCAGGTAGCGCTTGATCACACGGTAGTTGCCGAGGTAGGTCTCGAAGCCCGGCACGATGTTGATCTTGCCGTTGGAGCCGATGACCTTGCCTTCCATGGTGTTCAGCGTGAAGTAGCGCAGGATGCCTTCTTCCATGTTGTCCCAGCCG
>Ga0209794_1001057_pt1 | contig 25962 bp, 24 predicted proteins | sample EBPBio232013_DNA_FD_185869 | JGI IMG/M metagenome (GOLD analysis project Ga0209794, IMG submission 185869) | Wastewater treatment Type I Accumulibacter community from EBPR Bioreactor in Madison, WI, USA - Reactor 1_5/23/2013_ DNA (SPAdes)... | ecosystem: Engineered > Bioreactor > EBPR >... | reverse complement strand
GACCGTCACGCGACCTGGCGTCACGTGTCCTGCCCGTGCTGCGGCAAGCCCGCACGCCGCGAAACCGACACCATGGATACCTTCGTCGATTCGAGCTGGTATTTCGCCCGCTTCACAGCCCCGTGGGAAGATAACCCGACCGATCCGAAGGCGGCCAATCACTGGCTGCCGGTCGATCAGTATATCGGCGGTATCGAGCACGCGATCCTGCATCTGCTCTATTCACGCTTCTTCACCCGCGCCATGCGCGAAACCGGCCATCTCGACCTGAAGGAACCCTTCAAGGGCCTCTTCACGCAGGGCATGGTGGTGCATGAAACCTATTCGAAGGGTGAAGGCACATCGCGCGAATGGATTGCGCCTGCTGACCTTCGTTTTGAAGAAGCCGATGGCGCACGGCGCGCCTTCCTCCTCACCTCCGGCGAGGAAGTGAAGATCGGCTCGATCGAAAAGATGTCCAAGTCGAAGAAGAACGTGGTCGATCCGGACGATATCATCGCCTCCTATGGTGCCGATACCGCCCGCTTCTTCGTTCTGTCGGACTCCCCTCCGGATCGTGACGTGATCTGGTCGGAAGCAGGCGTTGAAGGCGCTCACCGCTTCGTCCAGCGTGTCTGGCGTCTGGTTTCGGAAGCCGCAGACGCGTTGAAGGCATCTGCTTCGACTCCGGCTAAGGATGGTGATGCGCTGGCGATTTCACAGATCGCCCACCGCACCCTGAAGGCTGTCGGTACGGATTATGAGAAGCTTGCCTTCAACAAGGCTGTTGCCCGCATCTATGAGTTCGTCAATGCGATTTCCGCGCCGCTGCAGGCCGTGGCTGCTGGCAAGGCGGATGCCGTCACGACGGCTGCACTGCGCAACGCGGTTGAAATCCTGATCCAGATCATCGCCCCGATGACCCCGCATCTTTCCGAAGAATGCTGGAAAACACTCGGCAATGAAGGCCTCGTCGCCCGCACCGCATGGCCGGTGTTCGATGAAGCACTGGTAGCGGAAAACGAAATCATTCTGCCGATTCAGATCAATGGCAAGAAGCGTGCGGAATTGACAATCGCACGCGACGCGGATCAAGATGCGGTCAAGCAGGCCGTTCTCGCCCTTGAGGCGGTGAAGGCGGCTCTTGATGGTCGCGAACCGAAGAAGATCATCGTCGTTCCGCAAAGGATTGTGAACATTGTCGTCTGATCGTCGCTTTGGACTGTCCCGTCTGGTTGGTGCCGTCATCCTTGCCGCCTCCGCGGTTGCCTTGTCGGGTTGCCAGGTTCAGCCGCTTTACGCCGAGCGCAGCAATGCCTCGCACGCCATGGCCAGCGTCGGTTTTGCCGATGCCAAGGATCGTGTGAGCCAGGAAGTGCGCAATCGTCTCGTATTCCTGGCCGGTAAGGGCGCCGGTGAAGCGGCAAATCCCGAATATCGTCTGGATTACGAGGTCAAGACCCGTGCTATTGGCGTGCTTGTTGACAGCACGACCGATACACCGCGCGCTGGCCGCATCATGGTCAATGTCGGCTACACGCTGAAGAAGGCCTCGACCGGCGAAATTCTCAAAGCCCGCAACCGCTCGGTGACGGCCCTTGTCGATTATTCCGAACAGGAATTTGCCAAGATCCGCGCCATCCGTGATGCCGAAAACCGTGCGGCACGCGAAGTTGCCGAACTCATCAACCTCGATCTCGCCGGTTATCTGGCACGCTGAGCGTGATGCGGTCGCGTGATCCGACATGCGACCGATCCTCTTGTGCGTGTGACGGGAATTCGCTTGAATTTGAACGGCTTGAAGCATTTGGTTGTTTCAACCGGCACGGGTGAGGGCATGGGTGTTTCGGCACGGGTGAGGGCATAATATTATGACAGAAGTCAAATCCCACGAGTTCGAGGGTTTTCTTCAAAAGTCGGCCCGAAACTACCGCATTTTTCTGATCTACGGTCCGGATCGCGGCCTCGTCTCCGAGCGCGCCGAGGCTTTGGCCAAGGCCACTGGCATCGCCCTCGATGATCCCTTTGCCCTGGTGCGTCTGGATGCCTCCTCGCTACAGAATGATCCCGGACGCCTGCTCGATGAAGCCAACACGATGGGGCTTTTCGGCGGAGGAAAGCTCGTCTGGGTCAAAGGGAGCGCTTCGGACAAGGTGCTGGGCGATGCACTGGCTCTGCTGGCTCAAAATCCGCCAACCGATAGCACGGTCATTATTGAAGCAGGCGACGTCAAGAAAACCTCAACCTTGCGCAAGGTCGCAGAACCGTCACGCGCCGTTGCCGTTGTTCCCTGTTACGCCGACGACGCAAAGGCGCTGAACGCCTTGATCGACCGGGAATTAGGCGCTGAAGGCTTGAGGATCACGCCCGCGGGCCGTGAAATGCTGCTGGAACTGATCGGCGGCGACCGCTTGGCATCGCGCAACGAATTGCAAAAACTCGCGCTCTACGCCAAGGGTAAGCCAGCGGTCGATGAAGACGACGTATCGGCCATTATTGGTGATGCCAGTGCGATTTCGACCGACGAGGCGATTGATGCCATTCTGACGGGTGATCGCAACGGCTTTTTCCACGCCATGCGTAAGATCACCGCCTCGAAGACTCCGGTCTTCCTGGTGCTGCAGGGCTGCCTGAAGCAATTTCAGATGCTGGATCTGATGCGCTTCGAGATGGATGAGCGACGCACACCGTCGGCGCAGGTCATGCAAACCTTGGGACGCGGCATTCACTTTCGCCGCAAACCGGCTGTGGAACAGGCCCTGAAGGCTTGGGACGGCGCGTCCATTGCCCGGGAAATGAACCGTATTCAGGCGGCCATCCTTCAGACGCGCCAGAAACCGGCGCTGGAAGAATCCGTCGCGCTTCATACATTGCTGTCGATTACAGTTCAGTCATCGCAACGCCAGCGCTCCGCGCGCTAAGTCCAGAATCCGGCTCATAATAGTGTGAAACACAAAAAATCCGGCCGTGAGGCCGGATTTCGAACGTTTCAAATCACGATACCCGTCGCTTAACCGCGCCGCTCAAGAAGTCGGCAAATCTCTTCGAGTTGCTCCAGCGTCTTATAGGCGATACGAACCTGCCCGCCCGCGGCCTTGTGATTAATCTTGACCTCAAGACCGAGCGCGTCCGTCAGGCTGCGCTCCAGCGCCAGCGTATCGGAATCCTTCTCGGCAGCACTCGTCGCTACCTTCGGCTCCGTTTGCGCCTTGATATCGCTTTGGGCAAGACGTTCAGCATCGCGAACGGACATGCCCTTGTCAACAATGCGCCGCGCCAGCGCAACCGGGTCGGAGGTCAACACCAGTGCACGTGCGTGACCTGCCGAAAGCGACCCGTCGGACAGCATCACGCGCACCGGCTCAGGCAGCTTCAGAAGACGCAGGCTGTTGGCCACATGGCTGCGGCTTTTACCAATTATTTCACCGAGATCGTTCTGCGTATAGCCGTGATCGGCAATCAGCTGCTCATAGCCCAGCGCTTCTTCAAGCGGATTGAGGTCCGATCGCTGAACGTTTTCGACAATGGCGATTTCCAGCGCCGTACGATCATCCACATCACGGATAATGACCGGAATCTGGGTCAAACCGGCCAGTTGGGCTGCACGCCAGCGGCGTTCACCGGCGATCAGCTCATAGGCATCCACACCGAGCTTGCGAACAACAACGGGCTGAACAATGCCATGCTGACGGACGGAATTGGCCAGATCCTGCAATTCGGCTTCGTTGAACTGCCGACGCGGGTTGCGCGGGTTGCGCGTAATGAATTCAATCGGCACATCGCGGTCCGCATTGACGGGCTCGGGCCGGGCACCAACCGGCGCGGTCTGATCAATCTCGCCAATCAGCGCGGCCAGACCACGACCAAGGCGGCGTTTGGAAATATCATCGTTCATCAATCTCTCCACTTCGGAGCAATACTTAGCTGGCTAATTACGCGGCTGCCTTCCGCTGCCGCTCGCGCTGAATCACTTCTGATGCCAATTGCAGATAGGCCTGACTGCCTGAGCACTTCAGATCATAAAGAATGGCCGGCTTGCCATAGGACGGCGCCTCGGAAACGCGAACATTGCGCGGAATCAACGTATGGTAGACCTTCTCACCAAGGTGCTCGCGAACATCATTCACAACCTGCTGGGCAAGATTGTTGCGTGAATCATACATCGTCAACACGATGCCCTGGATATCGAGACGTGGGTTCACCGTCTTGCGCACCTCGTCAACCGTCTCAAGCAACTGGCTGAGACCCTCAAGGGCAAAGAACTCGCACTGCAGCGGCACAAGAACCGAATGAGCAGCCGTCATGGCATTGACCGTCAACAGGTTGAACGATGGCGGGCAATCCAGAAGAATATAATTATAGGAAAGCGCGTCCTCGTTCTGCAATGCCCGACGCAAGCGGTAAGCTCGGTCGGGGTTCTGGGCGATCTCCATTTCGAGACCCAGCAGATCCATGGTCGACGGCACCACAAAGAGATTAGGCACAGCCGTCTGAATAGCGGCCTCCGAAATCGTACTGGAGCCAATCAGCACGTCATAGGAAGACAGCTTGCGATCTTTTCGTGAAATTCCGAGGCCAGTACTGGCATTTCCCTGCGGATCGAGGTCGACAATCAGCACGCGCTCACCAATCGCCGCGAGCGCTGTCGCCAGATTGATCGCCGTCGTTGTCTTTCCAACGCCGCCCTTCTGATTTGCAATGGTAATGATCCGGTTTCGTTCGCTCATCACATCCGCCAGCTATTCGAATGAGGACTTGGGCGCGAGATTGGTGATTTCCAACAGCACAGAGTCTGCCTCAATCTTGCTCTTATGTACTAGCAGATCAAAGTCCCATCGACCACGCGCTTTTGCCACTTCCGCCTCGTAATCCCGGCCTTTATGAAAAATGGCCTTTGCACGGCTCCCTTCGCACATCCAGGGCGCTGAATATGTGAAGAGCAAGTCGAGTTCGGCCAAGGCGCGGGCCGAAACAGCATCCACCTCTCCCACGATCTTGGGTGCGTCCTCAATGCGCAACGCGTGCACGGAGCCACGTGCGCCGGTCTCTGAAAGCGCTACGCGGAGGAAAGCCGCTTTCTTGTGATTGCTTTCCACAAGATGAGCCCAGCCATCTCCCGTTTCAGCCAGCAAAATCGCCGTGATAATCCCTGGAAACCCCCCACCGCTTCCCAGATCAGCCCAACGATGCGCGCCAGGATAAAGCTGGAAAACACCAACGCTATCAGCGATATGACGGCTCCAGAGTGCTTCCAGGGTCGAAGGCGCAACAAGATTGATAGATTTGGCCCATTTTTGGAACAATGCGGCGAAATGCTCCAGTCGCTCTCGTGTTTCACGTGAAACGCGGAGACCGTTTATATCCATGACAAGACTCGCTTTCCGGGTATTCAAACGACGGATCGTTTCGATTCAGAATCATTTTTGATATGCACAAGCAGCAGTGAAATGGCTGCTGGCGTCATGCCATCAATTTTCGCCGCCTGTGCAAGGTTGGTTGGACGCGCTCGCTGCAGCTTCTGCTTCAATTCATTGGAGAGCCCCGGTAGGACCGAAAAATCGAATCCATCTGGAATGACTTTCCCTTCCTCACGGCGAACTTCTTCAATGTCGGCGCGTTGACGATCCATATAGACAGAGTAAGCACCTTCAATCTCAAGAGCCTGAGCCGCACGGGGAGAAATCGAACCAAGCTCTGGCCAGATCGCGGACAAAGCCGAAATGGATTGTTCCGGGTAAGACAGCAATTCATAGGCTGAACGACGACGCCCATCTTGATTGAGCTTGATGCCCGCCTTTTCGCCCTCGTTGGGTGTCAGACTCGCGGCCTGCAAAAGGTCGCGTCCCCGCTCAATTTCGCTGGAATAGTCTTCAAAACGACGCGAGCGCGCTTCCCCAACCAATCCAAGCTTCATTCCGGTCGGCGTCAGTCGAACATCAGCATTATCGGCACGCAAGGACAGCCTGTATTCTGCGCGGGATGTGAACATCCGATAGGGCTCGGAGACGCCACGCGACGTCAAATCGTCGATCATGACTCCGATATAGGAGTCCGTTCGACTGAAATGAAAGGGCTCGGAACCTGCGGCCGCACGCGCAGCGTTCAGACCGGCAACCAGTCCTTGGGCCGCAGCCTCCTCATAGCCTGTCGTTCCATTAATTTGTCCCGCCAGGTAAAGGCCGGGCAACCGCTTGAGCGCAAGAGCCGGCGTCAACTCGCGGGGGTCAACGAAATCATATTCAATGGCATAGGCGTATTGAAGGACCCTTGCACGCTCAAGACCGGGGATGGTTTGCAAAAAAGCTGCCTGGACATCTTCCGGAAGCGATGTGGAAATACCGTTCGGATAAACAGTACTGTCATCAAGACCCTCCGGTTCCAGGAAAATCTGGTGACCATCACGCTCACCAAATCGGACGATCTTGTCCTCGATGGACGGGCAATACCGCGGGCCGACACCCTCGATCTGGCCAGAATACATTGCCGACCGACCAATATTCTCTGAAATAATCTTATGCGTTGCGTCCGTGGTGCGCGTAACACCGCAATCGATCTGTGGGTTCGTAATCTTATCTGTGAGGAAAGAGAACGGAACCAACTCATCGTCTGCGGACTGCCGACCCACAGCCTGCCAATCAATTGTCGTGCCGTCGAGACGCGCTGGTGTTCCGGTTTTCAACCGCCCGAGTGCAATGCCAGTACGCTTCAGTGTCTCCGAGAGGCCGATGCTGGGCTGTTCACCCATGCGGCCAGCAGGAATCTTGCGATCACCGATATGAATCAGACCGCGCAAGAAAGTACCCGTGGTGAGAACGACCGCTCCGCAGCTGAACACGCGCCCATCCGCTGTCATAACGGATGCGACTCGATCATTCTCTACGCCGAGATCGAAGGCATCACCCTCGATCACCTCGAGATTGGGTGTCTCGCCAATGGCCGCCTGCATAGCCAGTCGGTAAAGCTTACGATCCGCCTGCGTCCGTGGACCCCGAACGGCGGGACCCTTCTTTCGGTTCAACATACGAAATTGAATACCGCCAGCGTCAGCGACGCGACCCATCAAACCATCCAGCGCGTCGATCTCGCGCACCAGATGGCCTTTACCCAGACCCCCAATGGCCGGATTGCACGACATGACGCCAATCGTGTCCTTGCGATGCGTGAGAAGCGCCGTTTGAGCCCCCAGACGCGCTGAAGCCGCAGCAGCTTCACAGCCCGCATGCCCGCCGCCAATAACGATAACGTCGAATTTTCGATTCATTTCAAGCTCCTGTCTGGGCTTGTTCTGGTAAAACTTGATGTACAACCTGTTTCACGTGAAACACTTTAGGAGACTCGTTCAAAGTGTGGCATGTTTCACGTGAGTCACGCTTACTTGCCAACGCAAAACTCCGAAAAGATCACATCAAGAAGGTTTTCAACGTCAACACGGCCGGTAATGCGCCCGAGGCTATGGGATGCCTGCCGGAGATACTCGCTCCGAAGTTCAAGTCCTGAGGAGCGAGCACTGACCGCATCAGAAATCCGCTCATGCGCCTGCCGTAAGTGGAGAACCTGTCTATCACGGACTGGCATTGAGAGCGAACGCGCGGTCAGATCCTGAAGATCGCGGACCAACAAGCCCCGCAAAGCCGAAAGGCCTGTACCTGTTAGCGTAGAAATTTCAATATCATAGTTCGCGGAGTTTACTGATCCTGTACCAAGGTCTGCCTTGGTTCCGACCTCAATCACTCGCGCTGAACCCGTCTCAATGGTGGTATCGTCCGGGGTGCCATCATCGATGGAGCGAAGCCGCAAGACAATGTCGGCAGTGCGTATGGCCTGCTGGGCGCGTCGAATACCCTCCTGCTCAACGCGCTCATCTGTCTCCCGTAACCCCGCCGTGTCGTAAAGACGGACGAGAAAACCGTCAATATCGATATCAGCGTGAAGAATATCGCGCGTCGTGCCGGCCAATTCCGTCACAATGGCCAGGTCAGAGCCAGCTAAAGCATTCATAAGACTGGATTTTCCGGCATTAGGTGGCCCGGCAATGACCACCTTCAACCCGTTGCGGATGATCTCGCCTTGGCCAGCCAAATGCAAATGGTCCTGCATCTCGCGTGCCAGCTCTTCCATGTCAGACCATATCGAGTCCGAAACGGAACCGGGTACGTCTTCTTCATCTGCGAAATCCAGTTCCGCCTCAATCATGGCTCGCGCATGGGTGAGGCGCTTCGCCCAGGCTTCATAGAGTTCAGAAAGCCCTCCGAAACTCTGTTCCATGGCAAGACGACGCTGCATTTCGGTCTCGGCCGATATGAGATCGGCCAGACCTTCCATCTCGACCAGATCCGCTTTGCCGTTTTCAAAGGCTCTGCGCGAGAATTCACCCGCTTCCGCATGACGAACATCGTCAAACGAAGACAACTCAGCGAGTAGTCGCGTGACCACCGCCCGACCGCCATGTAGTTGAAATTCCACAGAATCTTCACCGGTAAAGGACGCGGGCGATGGAAATGTCAGCACCAGCCCATGGTCAATGACCTCATTACTACGAGTCCGAATCGTTTTCAGGGCCGCTTGGCGTGACGATGGAAGCCTTCCGGAAACCAGTTCCGCCGCCACATCCATAGCCCTGCTTCCGCTAAGGCGCACGACAGCGACCCCGCTCGGAAGGGCTCCCGAAGACAACGCAAAGATTGTATCCTTGAAATTGGCCATGCAACACCGCAAGGGAAACATCAATGCCCGGACAATCCGGCGGAAACCGCCTGTACCGCGCGACAAGCCCCTATCTCCTTCAGCATCGGGATAATCCCGTTGACTGGTATGAGTGGGGCGAAGAAGCACTACAGACAGCCTTGGCGGAAGACAAGCCCATCCTGCTGTCGATTGGCTACGCAGCGTGCCACTGGTGCCACGTCATGGCTCATGAGAGTTTCGAGGATGCGGACACAGCCGTTTTGATGAACCGCAACTTCGTCAACATCAAGGTCGACCGCGAGGAACGACCCGACATCGACCAGATCTATATGGAGGGCCTCCACCGCTTGGGCATACAGGGTGGTTGGCCTCTCACGGCGTTTCTGACGCCCAAGGGTGAACTGTTCTGGGCCGGAACCTATTTCCCTCCCACTGCGCGCCATGGCCTCCCGGCCTTTCGCAGTCTCCTGGAGGCGGTATCGGCAGCCTGGACCGAACGCCGTGATGAGGTGGTCACGTCGGCCCACCGCGTAACAGAGGCAACAGCGCTGGCCTGGGCGCCCGCGGGACTTGATACGACAGGTTTTCAAGAAGACGACTTTGATCGATACGTTTCCGAATCCCTTGCCCGGTTGGATCCGGTTTTGGGCGGGGGTTCAGCTCCAAAGTTTCCAAACATACCTCTGCTCGAAAGCCTCCTGCTCGCCGCCCAAGGTGAGGTGGGCAACGGAGCCGTTCGTCAACAGGCCCTTCTGTGGCTGAAAAGCCTGTGTCTTGGAGGGATTTACGATCATCTGGGGGGAGGCCTGCATCGTTACGCGGTCGATTCCCGCTGGCTTGTGCCGCATTTTGAAAAGATGCTCTACGACAATGCGCTTTTCCTGCGGGCTTTAGCCTTTGCTTTACCGCTGGCCTCAACTCAGGACCTTCGCACTCTGTTTCGAACCCGAATCGAAGAAACCATCGATTGCCTGATACGGGACTTTTCCGCACCGGGCGGTGGCTTCAGCAGCAGCCTCGATGCTGATAGCGAAGGCGAAGAAGGGCGATACTACGTTTGGACCCCGCAAGAGATGAGTGAGCATCTTCAGGGGGATGATTTGGCGCTTGTCTCACAGGTCTATGACATCCGGCCCGATGGTAACTGGGAGGGTCAAACGATCCTCCACCGTCTCCATTTCAGAGGATGGGGTTATTCGGCCGAGGAAGAAGCAAGCCTTACCGAAGCAAGGTCCGTGCTCTTCAAGGCACGCCAGCGCCGCATAGCACCGGCCATTGATGACAAGGTGCTCACAGATTGGAACGCAATGGCCATCCGCGCCATTGCCGATTGCGGCTTTATCCTCAACCGGCCTGACTGGATTGTGTTGGCGGAGAATCTCTTTCATTCCATATCCGAATCAATCGATTCCAAGGGCCGTCTCGTCCACAGCCGCCGGGATCGAACGATCAAGCAAGGAACCTTTCTGTCGGATCTCGCCGCCATGGTGAACGCCGGCGTCACCCTCTATGCCCTCACGGGAAAACGACAGTTTGAGCAGTCCATCCGGTCATGGATCGAGCAAGCCTTCACCCACCATGGGGATGGCGATGGTACATTTTACTTCTCGGCTGACCATGGCATAGATACACCGCTTCGCGCCTATCAGGACCGTGATGAAGCAACGCCTTCGGCAAGCGGGCAGTGGTTGGAGGCCCTGCAACGTGCAGCACTCGTCTTCGCGGACGCCACGCTGCAAAATCATGCCGACGCGCTGGCAGAAGGTCTGTGGAAGCGTCTCAGGCAACCACACGGCCATGCGGCGATTCTCAACGCACTGCGCCTCAATCTCGAACCAAAGAAGCTGGTAATTTCCGAAACAGACAGTGCCTTGGCGGACATCGCGCGTTCATGCCCGGACCCGTCACGCCTCGACGTGATCCTTGACCCTGATACGTGCGCGGACTGTTGGAAAAGCGAAAAGCCCGCTGCATGGCTGTGCAGCGGGCCTGTCTGTCTTCCACCTGTCTATGATCCGGCAGCGCTCCTCGCGCTGCTAACCCCGGATGAATCCGGCTAATCAGGTATTCATCGAGTCGAAGAAGTCACCATTGTTCTTGGTCTGCTTGAGCTTGTCGATGAGGAACTCGATGGCATCAGTGGTGCCCATCGGTGCCAGAATACGACGCAGCACAAAGATCTTCTGCAGATCCTGACGCGGCACCAGAAGGTCTTCCTTACGCGTACCGGACTTCAGAATGTCCATGGCCGGGAAGATACGCTTGTCCGCAACCTTTCGATCCAGAACGATTTCCGAGTTACCCGTGCCCTTGAATTCTTCAAAGATAACTTCATCCATGCGGCTGCCGGTATCGATTAACGCGGTCGCGATAATGGTCAGCGAGCCGCCTTCTTCGATGTTACGAGCCGCACCAAAGAAGCGCTTCGGACGCTGCAGGGCATTGGCATCCACACCGCCCGTCAGAACCTTGCCAGAAGAGGGAACGACGGTGTTGTAGGCGCGGCCAAGGCGCGTGATCGAATCGAGCAGGATCACAACGTCACGGCCATGCTCAACCAGTCGCTTGGCCTTTTCGATGACCATTTCGGCGACCTGAACGTGGCGCACTGCCGGTTCATCGAAGGTCGAGGACACGACTTCGCCCCGGACCGAACGCTGCATGTCCGTCACTTCTTCCGGACGTTCGTCGATCAGAAGAACAATCAGGTAGCATTCCGGATGGTTTGCCGTGATCGAATGCGCGATGTTCTGCAGCAGAACCGTTTTACCTGTGCGCGGCGGCGCAACGATCAGACCACGCTGGCCCTTGCCAAGCGGTGCGACGAGATCGATGACGCGAGCCGAAAGGTCCTTCGATGTCGGAATATCGAGTTCCATCTTGAAGCGCTCATTGGGATATAGCGGCGTCAGATTGTCGAAGTGAACCTTGTGGCGGATCTTTTCCGGGTCATCAAAGTTGATCGTGTTGACCTTGAGAAGCGCAAAATAACGCTCGCCTTCCTTCGGGCCACGGATCGGGCCTTCAACCGTATCACCAGTCTTCAGCGAGAAGCGGCGAATCTGGGAAGGCGAAATATAGATGTCGTCGGGACCCGGCAGATAGTTGGCATCTGCCGAGCGCAGAAAGCCGAAGCCATCCTGCAACACTTCGACGACGCCTTCGCCGATAATCTCGACGTCCTGGCTGGCCAGTTCTTTCAGAATGGCGAACATCAGCTCCTGCTTGCGCATCGTGCTGGCGTTCTCGACCTCAAGCGACTCGGCAAAAGTCAGAAGTTCGGTCGGGGATTTGTTTTTTAGTTCCTGTAGCTTCATTTCAGCCATGAAGGGGGCACCATTTTGTCGAGATATCAAAGGGGAGATGTGTCGGCGGCATGCACATCTGCGGTCAGGCGCAGAGATCGGGACAAGTCACGCGAAGCACGATAGGTAGGATGGCGGGAAAATAGCGACTCGCTGGGTGCACCGCAAGCGATAAACGAATGTCGTCACGAAATAGTGCACACGCCTCGAAATCAGGCGAATGGCTTGACGATGACGAAGATCACGATGGCGAACATGAGAACGGTCGGAAGCTCGTTCATGCCACGCCAGTAACGCGCCGTCTTTCTCGGCCCATCTTCGGCAAAGCGCTTCACCGCCCGGGCAAACAGAAAATGGACCGCCGTCAGGGCCACCACAAGCAAGATTTTGATGTGCAGCCATCCGCCCTGAAAGCCATAGGTCGACCACGCGAGGTAAAGCCCAAGCCCCCAGGAAATTACCATGGCCGGGTTCATGATGACCTTCAGAAGACGGGTTTCCATCACCTTGAAGGTTTCCGATTGTACTGAGCCCGGTTGCGCATCGGTGTGGTAGATGAAAAGGCGCGGCATGTAGAGAAGCCCGGCCATCCACGAAATGACGGCAATCACATGCAGCGCCTTCATCCACACATCGAACATGTCGTTCTGGGTGAGGTAGAGCAGAACGATCAGACCGAGAAAGACGCCAATGGCCGTGAAGGCTTTGACAGCCGCCCGACGACCCGGCGCTACATCGGTCTGACGTTCCACAGGGCTCATCTCAAAGCCCTCTGACGCGCTTGACTAGCTGGGTGACGTGATCGGGGTTGGCTTCCGGCGTAATGCCATGGCCCAGATTGAAAATCAGCGGCCCCTGACCCAGCGCCTGCAGAATGGCATCAATGCCGTCATCGAGCGAGGCTCCGCCGGCGACCACCCGCATCGGGTCAAGATTACCCTGAACCGCACCGTCCTTCTGCAGCTCAACGGCGAAGGAAAGCGGCACCGACCAGTCGAGACCGATCGCATTGGCGTCGGTCTTCTGGCGATAGTCCTTGAGCAACAGCCCGGCACCCTTCGCAAAGGCAATGATCTTGGCCTGCGGGCGGCGGGCGCGTACCGACTGGATCATGCGGCGAACCGGACGGGCGGCATAGGCTTCAAATTCCTTCTCCCCAAGCACACCGGCCCAGGAGTCGAAAATCTGCACGGCATCGGCACCGGCATCAATCTGCTCCACCAGATAATCCGCCGAGACATCGGCGAGGAAATCGAGAAGACGCGCGAAGATCTCCGGATAGCGATAGGCAAAGAGACGGGCCGGGGCCTGATCCGGCGTTCCCTTTCCGGCAATCATGTAGGTCGCGACGGTCCACGGCGCACCACAGAAACCCAGAAGCGTCGTCTCATGCGGCAGGGCTGCACGGATGCGCGACACGGTTTCAATGACCGGCTTCAGGTGAGCAGAAACACCCTCCGGCGAAAGCTTGGCGATGCCCTCGGGATCGATGGGGTCCATCTGCGGTCCATGACCCACATTGAAGCTCACATTGCGCTTCAGCGCATCCGGGATCACCAGAATGTCGGAAAAGAGAATGGCAGCATCAAAGCCATAGCGCCGGATGGGCTGCAGCGTAACTTCGGTTGCCAGTTCCGGATTGTAGCAGAGATCAAGGAAGCTTCCGGCAGCAGCCCGCGTCTCGCGATACTCAGGAAGGTAACGACCAGCCTGTCTCATCAGCCACAAGGGGGGAGGCGTCAGCGTCTCCCCGTTCAAAACTCTGACAATCCGGCGTTCGCTCACCTGCAAGGGGTCCCTCATATAAAATAAATCTGAATCTTAAGGTTTTCTATTTCTTAGAGTCGGTGAGTAGCAAGGATTAAAATCAATCCCGACAAAATGACGCGTGTCAGGAAAACAGGGGTCGCGTGCAGGAATTACATCAGGCGTGCCTGAATATTCCGGAAAACCGGATTCGTGATTTTGAATCAATGTCCTAGGCGAAATCTCAATTTTCAAAGCCTGTGGACAGCCTGTTGATGGGCAAATTGGTAAATGAGTTATGAGTCTTATGCACAGGCCTTCCGTTTCGCGATTCACCGAAACACGACATGTGGAAAAATCGGCAGTTTTCCCCTAGCCTCGGCGCAGCCCCGGATTGGCCGTCACCCTCTCCCGGATTATCAACAGGCCCACAGGGATATCGTGGAAAACCGTAAAAACTTCTTTCATCTCCATTTGATCTCCGACTCAACCGGCGAAACGCTGATGTCGGCTGGACGTGCCGCCACGGCCCAGTTTCGCGATGCGCAATCCGTGGAGCATGTCTATCCGCTGATCCGCAGCCGCAAGCAGCTGCTTCCGGTCCTTGAGGCGATTGATGCCGAACCGGGTATTGTCCTCTACACCATTGTTGATCGTGAACTGGCCGAGCTTCTCGATGAACACTGCCGCCGCTTGGGGCTGCCCTCGGCCAACGTGCTCGAACCTGTGATGAATGTGTTTCAGGTTTATCTTGGCGAGCCGTCGCGGCGGCGTGCATCCGCTCAACATCTGATGAACGCTGATTACTTCGCCCGTATCGAAGCGCTCAACTACGCGATGGATCATGATGACGGGCAACTGCCCGAAGACTATGATGAAGCGGATGTGATCATTCTCGGTGTCAGCCGCACATCGAAAACGCCGACCGCCATCTATCTCGCCAACCGCGGTGTCAAAACGGCGAACATTCCGATTGTCCATGGCGTCGCCCTGCCGGACAATCTCTTCACGGTCACAGGACCTTTGATTGTCGGACTGATTGCCACCTCGGACCGCATTTCGCAGGTGCGCGGCTTTCGCGAACTCGGTTCCGTCTTGGGCTATGATCCCATGCATTACACGGATCGCGCTGCCATTGCCGAGGAGCTGAAATTCGCGCGTGCCCTGTGCGCTAAAAACAACTGGCCGGTGATTGATGTCACCCGGCGCTCGATTGAAGAGACGGCTGCCGCCATCCTTGCCCTGCGCCCGAAGCTGCGATAGTGCGAACCTGACAACCGGGATCAAATCATGCCGTCATCTCTCGTCCTTGCCTCGTCCAGTCCCTTCCGCCGTCAGCTGATGGAAAATGCCGGCTTGCAGTTTTTGGCCCAGGCGGCGGATATCGATGAGCGCGCCATCGAAGCACCGCTTGAGGCCGCCGGTGCATCACCGGATGAAGTCGCTCTCGAGCTGGCACGCGCCAAAGCGCTGGATGTCAGTCACAAGAATCCGGCTAAGCTCGTCATTGGTTCCGATCAGACCATGTCGCTGGGAAGCCGCGTTTATCACAAGCCGAAGGACAGGGCGGCGGCGAAAGATCACCTTCTTTCGCTGTCTGGAAAGACGCATCGGCTGAACAGCGCAGTGGCTTTTGCCCGTGACGGTCAGGTGATCTGGGAACATGTTGCTCATGCCGATATGACGGTTCGCCCGCTCACGGATGGATTTGTTGAACGACATCTGGCCCGCGTCGGAGACAAGGCATTGAAAAGTGTCGGCGCCTACCAGCTGGAAGGCGAGGGCATTCAGCTCTTTGAAAAAATTGACGGTGACTATTTCACCATTATCGGCCTGCCGCTTCTGGCCGTCCTTGGTGAACTGAGAAGGCTGGGGGAGATCGATGGCTGATTCACGTGAAACATTAACCATCCCGCGTGCCTTCGTGACGGGTTTCCCCGTGCGCCATTCCCGCTCGCCGCTCATCCACGGCCATTGGCTGAAGAGCTTCGGCATTGCCGGAAGTTACACGGCGCAGGAAGTTTCGCCGGAAAACTTTCCCGCTTTCATCGCAGATCTCAAGACGGGAACCAGTGGCTTTCGTGGTGGCAACGTCACGATCCCGCACAAGGAAATGGCCTATCAGCTGGCCGATGAGCCGGATGAACTGGCGACCGAACTCGGTGCGGCCAATACGCTCTGGCTGGAAGAGGGAAAGCTGAAAGCCACCAATACCGATGGCATCGGCTTCACCTCTAATCTTGATGCCTTCCATCCGTCTTGGGACAAGACCAACCGCGCCGTCATTCTGGGTGCAGGCGGCGCATGCCGGGCCATCATTCAGGCGGTCCGCAATCGCGGCATCGGTGAGATCCATGTGGTGAACCGCACGGTCGAGCGTGCGCGCGAACTGGCTGACCGCTTTGGCCCCATGGTTCAAGCCCATTCGATGGATGCACTCGCCGAAGTCATGCAAGGGGCGGGGCTTTTCATCAACACCACCTCGCTCGGCATGGATGGAACGGCTGTCCCGGACATTGATTTCACGGTGATGTCGAAGGATGCGGCCGTGACCGATATCGTTTATGTGCCGCTGAAGACACCGATCCTGGCGATGGCACAACAGCAGGGCTTCCCGATCATTGATGGTCTGGGCATGCTGTTGCATCAGGCTGTGCCGGGCTTTGAGAAATGGTTCGGCAAACGTCCCGTGGTCGATGATACGCTGCGGGCGCTCGTCATTGCCGACATGGAAAAACACGCATGATCATTCTGGGTCTCACCGGCTCCATCGGGATGGGCAAGTCGACCACGGCGGATTTCTTTCGCCGGGCAGGGGTTCCCGTCAATGATGCCGATGCCGTGGTGCATGACCTTTACCGCAATGAAGCCGTCGAACCGATTGGCGCGGCCTTTCCCGGCAGCGTGGTGGAAGGCGCGGTCAATCGCGCTGAACTGAGCCGCCAACTCGCGCAGAATCCGGCTAAGTTCAAGGAACTGGAAGCGATCATTCACCCGCTGGTGCGCGCACGCGAGCACGCGTTCCTGAAAGCAGAGCGAGAGAAGCAGACGCCTCTGGTCGTTCTCGACATTCCGCTCTTGTTCGAGACGGGCGGTGAAAAGCGGGTCGATGCGATTGCGGTTGTCAGCTGCGATGCCGAGACCCAGCGCCAGAGGGTGCTGTCTCGGCCGGGAATGACGCCAGAAAAGTTTGAACTGATCCTTTCGCGGCAGATGCCGGATGCAGAAAAGCGGGCCCGTGCCGACTTCGTCATTGAGACGGGTGCGGGAATGGATGCGGCGGAAGAACAGGTTCGTGCGGTGATTGCGACGCTGCAGGCCGGTTGGAAACGGAAGGATTGAGCGATGCGGGAAATCATCTTCGATACGGAAACGACGGGTCTCGAAAACCGCAATGACCGCATCATCGAAATTGGCGGCGTGGAACTGATCAATCATTTTCCGACCGGCAACACCATCCATTTCTACATCAATCCGGGTGATAGAAAGGTCCATCCGGATGCTCTTGCCGTGCACGGGATTACCGATGCGTTTTTGACGGACAAGCCGCCCTTTGCCGAGGTCGCACCAAAGATCATCGAATTCTTCGAAGGGGCGCGCTGGATCGCCCACAATGCGTCGTTCGATATGGGCTTTATCAATGCCGAGTTCGAGCGGCTTGGCCTGTCGCCGGTACCGGGCGAAATGGTGGTGGACACGCTGTCCATGGCTCGCCGCAAGCATCCCATGGGGCCGAATACGCTGGATGCGCTTTGCCGCCGCTATGGCATTGACAATTCACATCGCACCAAGCACGGCGCACTTCTCGACGCCGAGCTTCTGGCGGAAGTCTATATTGAGATGATCGGTGGCCGCCAGGCGGCCTTCGGTCTGACGGAAGACGAACGGCAGAAGCAGGGCACCGACGAGCCGGAAGCCGGGGGTCCCGTTGAGGTGGCCAAACGGCCTCGGCCCTTGCCGTCGCGATTGACGGCGGAAGAATGCGAGCGTCACGCCGCCCTTGTGGCGTCTTTAGGGGACAAGGCGATCTGGTCGAAATACGGTTCCGACTAAACAGAGACCAACAAAAAACCCGGCACGAGGCCGGGTTTTTCAATTCCGTGCAGCAACTGAAAAATCAGTTGGCCTGAACCTTGGCGCGGGTCGCCTCTTCGGCCATGCGCTGCGAGAACATCTGCGCGAAGTCGATCGGGTCGATCATCAGCGGCGGGAAGCCGCCGTTGCGCGTGGCGTCGGCCACGATCTGGCGGGCAAACGGGAACAACAGGCGCGGGCACTCGATGAAGAGAACCGGCAGGACATGTTCCTGCGGGAAACCGGCGATGCGGAAAACGCCGCCATAGACCAGTTCGACAGCAAAGATAACCTTGTCGTCTTCCTTGGCTTCGGCATTCAGCGAAAGCACCACGTCAAAGTCCGAACCCGACAGCGGGTTGGCATTGACGTTGACGGTGATGTTGATCGACGGTGCCTTGTCGCGCGACTGCAGCGAACGCGGCGCACCCGGGTTTTCAAAGGACAGGTCCTTGATGTACTGGGCGAGAATGTTGAGCGACGGCGACTGTGCCGTGCCTTCAGAAGCGGTTTCGTTCGTCATGGAGCGTGTCTCCGGAAAGGGTTATGGGCCGCTCAGGGGCATGTTCGGCGAAGGTCTGAACCGCGTCTTGCGCCCGGCATGGCCTGAAAATAGAGGCTTCGATGTTCTCGTGATTCCTTTAAAGCCGCAAACGCTCTAGCACTTCACAAAAAGGCTTACAACCCTTGCCTATTTGGGCAAATGGCCACGCGGACCAGCCCAGGGAGACCCGTTTGAAGTCCCGTTGGGGCCGGGATCGTTGCCATCCTCGTCACGGTGGAAATCATCCGCGTCGAGATCGATGACCGAGGGACCGTGGCGGGGTTCACCGCTATTCTGACCGGGACCCTTATAAAACCCGCCGGTTCGGGTAAACACAACGTCTGGCTTCAGCGTTCGCCACATCAGGTTCCGGGTCAAGGGCAGGAGAAGCAGGAGACCGAGGGCACTGGTGATGAAGCCCGGCACAGCGAGAAGCAGACCTGCCACCATATGCAGCATACCGCCCATCACGCGGGTGCCCGCTTCATCGGGGTTCATCTGCGCGGCGTTCAGGTTCTTGGCCATCCCGAGACCCTGACGACGGATAACGACAAGACCGAGCAGCGTGCTCACAAGCACAAGGCCGATGGTCGCCATGACACCGATCTTCTGGCCCACCAGAACGAACATGGCAATTTCAGCCAGCGGAAGGAGCAGGAGGGCGGGAAAAATAAAGCGGGAAGACATGGCTTGTTCCTGTTTCCTTCATTTCAGGGGCAACGAACGCAAGTGTGAACGGCAATTGCGTAGCGAAAAGCACCTCTAAGGGCGTTCCGTGTTTGAATGACGGTCACATGCTGATTATATGGAGCGCTATAGCAATAGAAACAACGCTTACGGGTAACCGATGGGATCGAACGACTTCATAACCTTGTTTTTTCTGGTCGCAGCGGTGCTGATCTTTCTTCAGCTTCGCTCCGTGCTGGGTCGTCGGACCGGAAATGAAAAGCCGCCGTTCGATCCTTACAGCCCCAAGGATCTGGCCAAGGGTCCGGGTTCGGAAGACAGCAAGGTCGTCACCCTGCAGCGCAAGGGCGACACAGACAGCGACAACCGCTACGCCGCGGTGGACGCCTATGCCAAGCCGGACACCGAGTTGAACGCGAAGCTGCGCGACGTGGTGAACGCGGATCCGTCCTTCGAGCCGAAGGAATTCCTCAACGGCGCACGCATGGCTTACGAAATGATTGTCATGGCTTTCGCCGAGGGCGATCGCAAAACGCTGAAGGGTCTTTTGTCGCGCGAAGTCTTCGATGGCTTCAACGCCGCGATCACCGAACGCGAGCAACGCGGCGAAACAGTGAAATCGACCTTTGTCGGCATCGAGAAGGCCGACATCGTTCAGGCCTCCGTCAAGGACAGCGAAGTGCAGGTCACGGTTCGCGTTCTGAGCCAGCTCATTTCAGCAACCTTTGCCAAGGATGGCAGCGTGGTGGATGGCGACGCCGAGGCGGTCGGTGAAGTCAACGATTTGTGGACCTTCTCCCGCGACGTGCGGTCCCGTGATCCGAACTGGAAACTCGTCGCAACTGAATCGGAACAATGAGCGCGGACGCCGCAGATTTCTCACTCTTACCCGTCGCCTTTGCCGACCTTGAGGGCTGGCAGGGCGACGACCCTTCAGCCCTCTTTGCCGCGTTGAGGGATTGCCGGGCGCATGTGCGGGCGACCAAGCCCTACAGGCCCGGTTCACTGGGCCTGACCACGGAAGACCTGATGCCGCTTCTGGATGCGGCTGAAGGGTTCACCCCGGCCGATGCCGCCGCGGCGCGACAGTTTTTCGAAACCCATTGCCAGCCCTTCGCCATTCGTCTGGCCGAGAACCGCCGCGGCTTCGTCACCGGCTTTTATGAGCCGGAGGTGGATGTTGCCGCTGCGCCGGATGAGGTGTGGCGCTATCCCTTCTATCGCCGCCCGTCAGACCTCATCGATGTGGATGACACCAACCGTCCGGCGGACATGCCTGCCGATTACCGCTTCGGTCTTCTGAAACCGGATGGCAGCATTGGTCTTTACCCGGATCGTGAGGCGGTGGATCGTGGCGCGCTTCAAGGTCGTGGGCTGGAAATCGCCTGGGCGAAATCGAAGGTCGATGTGTTCTTCGCCCATGTGCAAGGCGCGGCGCGCCTTGTCTATCCGGATGGTTCGATGCGTCGCATCACCTATGCGGCCAAGGCCGGGCATCTCTTTTCCGGCATCGGCAGGCGGTTGATTGATCTGGGGGAGATCGAGGCCGCAGCCGTGTCGATGCAGACAATTCGCGCCTGGCTCGCCGCAAACCCGGATCGGGTCGATGAAATCCTCTGGACCAACCGCTCCTATATTTTCTTCCGCGAAGCAGACGTTGCCGATGACAATGCCGGTCCGGTCGCGGCTGCCAAGGTGCCGCTGGTCGCTGGCCGGTCGCTGGCCGTGGATCGTATGATCCACACCTTCGGCTTTCCCTTTTTCGTTTCCGCGCCCACACTGACCCATCTTGATCAGGGCCAGCCGTTCCGCCGCCTGCTTCTGGCCCTCGATACCGGGTCGGCCATCATCGGCCCGGCGCGCGGCGATATCTTTACCGGCTCGGGTTTCGACGCCGGACAGATGGCGGGCACGATCAAGAACGCCGCTGATTTCACCATCCTCATTCCCAAGGCCGCAGCGCAGAGGTTTTTGAAATGAAAAACCGGCGGGGGCTTGAGGCCGATGATCGTATCCTCTGGGGCAAGGTGGCGCGCACGGTTCGGGCGCTGCCGGGCCGCATGGAAGATCTTCTCTGCTTCGAGCAAACCTATGACGAGCCGGATGCGCCCGTTGAATCTGCCCACCCCAAACCGCCGACTATGATCATCGAAACGGTGCCGACTCCGGATAAGGATGCCAAGAATCCGGAGCAGCATCGCCATCACCCGCTTGAAAAGCCGGTCAAGCGCAAGCTGTCGCGCGGTGCGCTCGCGCTCGAAGCGCGCATTGACTTGCACGGACTTTTCCAGAGCGAAGCGCACAATGTCCTTCTCGATTTCATCATTCGCGCCCATGAGCGCGGTTTGCGCCACGTTCTGGTGATTACCGGCAAAGGCTCGTCCATGGGCAGCGAGGGCGCCTTGAAGCGTGCCCTTCCGCTGTGGTTCTCCAAGCCGGAGTTCCGCTTCTTCATTTCGTCTTACGAGACGGCGGCGCGAAACCACGGCGGGGAGGGTGCATTCTATGTGCGCCTCTCGCGGTCCAAGGGGGCACGCTGATGGCGACACCCTTTGGTGAGGAAGTGCGCCGGTTGCGGGAGGAGCGGGGCGTGACGCAAAAGGAAATGGCCGCCGCCATCGGTGTCTCTGCGGCCTATCTGTCGGCGCTGGAGCATGGCCATCGCGGCACACCGAGCTTCAATCTGCTGCAGCGCGTTGCCGGATACTTCAATGTCATCTGGGACGATGCCGAGGCATTGTTCTCCGTGGCGGGCATGTCGAACCCCCGTGTGGTGGTGGATACGGCTGGGCTTCCCCCGGCCTATACGGCCCTTGCCAACCGCCTGGCGCGGGAATTGCGGCATCTTTCGCCCGAATCGGTCAGCGAGCTTGAAGCCGCGCTGGAAAAAGCAGCAGCAAATCGCGGCAATCCCCCGTTTTCTGCCTGAAATGAGCCCCTGACGTTTGGAAAACGCACGGGAATTCCTATAGTTGGTATTGGAAAATGGCCGGTGATTCGCATCACCGCGCGAGGGCTTAAAAACCGCCCGACCGAATAAACTGACGGAAAGAACATCGATGAGCGACACACCCGTAACTGACAACGGTGCGAGTGCCGAATATGGCGCAGACTCGATCAAGGTTCTCAAGGGCCTCGATGCCGTGCGCAAGCGCCCGGGCATGTACATCGGCGATACGGACGATGGCTCGGGTCTGCACCACATGGTCTACGAAGTCGTCGATAACGCCATCGACGAAGCGCTGGCCGGTCACGCCGATATCGTCACCGTGACGTTGAATGCCGATGGCTCGGTGACCGTGACGGACAACGGACGCGGCATCCCGACGGATATCCACTCCTCGGAAGGCGTATCTGCAGCCGAAGTCATCATGACCCAGCTCCATGCCGGCGGTAAGTTCGACCAGAACTCCTACAAGGTGTCGGGTGGTCTGCACGGCGTGGGCGTTTCGGTGGTCAATGCACTTTCGATCTGGCTGAAGCTGAGAATCCGCCGCAATGGCAAGGTGCATGAAATGCGCTTTACCCACGGCGTTGCCGATGCCCCGCTCGCCATCGTTGGCGATTATGAAGGCCGCTCGGGAACGGAAGTCACCTTCCAGCCGAGCCCGGAAACCTTCACCCATATCGAGTTCGATTACGCAACGCTGGAACACCGCCTGCGCGAACTGGCCTTCCTCAATTCGGGTGTGCGCATCTTCCTGTCGGATCGCCGTCGCTCGGAGATCCGTGAAGAAGAAATGCTCTATCAGGGCGGTCTTGAAGCGTTCGTTCGCTATCTTGATCGCGCCAAGAAGCCGCTGGTCGAAAAGCCGGTCGCTATTCTCGGTGAAAAGGACGGGATCACGGTCGAAGTGGCCATGTGGTGGAACGACAGCTACCACGAGAATGTCCTGTGCTTCACCAACAACATTCCGCAGCGTGATGGCGGCACCCATATGGCCGGCTTCCGTGGCGCGCTGACGCGCCAGATCACCGGCTATGCGGAAAGCTCCGGCATCATCAAGAAGGAAAAGGTCTCGCTGACAGGCGATGATTGCCGCGAAGGCCTGACCGCCGTTCTGTCTGTCAAGGTGCCGGACCCGAAGTTCTCGTCGCAGACGAAGGACAAGCTGGTGTCATCGGAAGTGCGGCCCGCCGTGGAAAACCTCGTGAACGAGGCGCTGTCCAACTGGCTCGAAGAACATCCGGCAGACGCCAAGATCCTCGTCGGCAAGGTGGTGGAAGCCGCTGTTGCCCGTGAAGCGGCCCGCAAGGCCCGTGAGCTGACCCGTCGTAAGGGCGCGCTCGACATCGCCTCGCTGCCCGGTAAGCTCGCCGATTGTTCGGAGCGTGATCCGTCCAAGTCCGAACTGTTCCTCGTCGAGGGTGACTCCGCAGGTGGTTCGGCCAAGCAGGGACGCTCGCGTGAATCGCAGGCCATCCTGCCGCTGCGCGGTAAGATCCTCAACGTCGAGCGCGCCCGTTTCGACAAGATGCTGTCGAGCCAGGAAATCGGCACGCTGATTACGGCGCTTGGTACGTCCATCGGCAAGGATGAATTCAACGCAGACAAGCTGCGCTACCACAAGATCATCATCATGACCGATGCTGACGTGGACGGCGCGCATATTCGCACCCTGCTGCTCACCTTCTTCTTCCGCCAGATGCCGGTGCTGATCGAGCGTGGCCATCTCTATATCGCCCAGCCGCCGCTTTATAAGGTAACGCGCGGCAAGTCCGTGCAGTACCTGAAGGACGAGAAGGCGCTGGAAGAATATCTGATCGGGCAGGGCACCGATGATGCCCGCCTCGAACTGGGAACAGGTGAGGTTCGTGCCGGAGCCGACCTTCGCGAAGTGATCACGGACGCTCTGCGTCTGCGCTCGCTGATCGACGGCCTGCATTCGCGCTATAACCGCTCGGTTGTCGAGCAGGCCGCCATTGCCGGCGCCTTCAATCCGGAACTGACCACCCGTCAGGACGAAGCCGAACGCATCGTAGCCGAAGTGGCTGCGCGTCTGGACCTCATTGCCGAAGAAACCGAACGCGGTTGGGAAGGTGTTGTCACGAAGGAAGGCGGCTTGCGTCTGGAACGCATGGTGCGCGGCGTTCGTGAAGTGGCCACGCTCGATATGGCGTTGATCGGTTCGGCGGATGCCCGCTACATTGATCAGCTTTCGCCGCGCCTCAAGGACGTTTACAGCCGCCCGCCGCTTCTGGCCCGCAAGGATGGCCGCACCGAAATCTCCGGTCCGCGCGCCCTTCTGGATGCCATTTTCGCCGCCGGCCGCAAGGGTCTCACCATGCAGCGATACAAGGGTCTGGGCGAAATGAACGCCGAGCAGCTTTGGGAAACCACGCTGGACCCGAACGTTCGTTCGCTGCTTCAGGTCAAGGTCAATGATGCCGTCGATGCCGATGGTCTCTTCTCGCGCCTGATGGGCGATGAAGTGGAACCGCGTCGAGAGTTCATTCAGGACAACGCCTTGTCGGTCGCAAACCTCGACATCTGACCGTCGAAAAGCCGTTTACGAATCAACAAAAAGTCCCGGTGGAAAACCTCCGCCGGGACTTTTCATTTGGTGTTTCACGTGAATCGCGCCCGGCGGGTTGTGGGGCTTTTCACGGATTCACGTGAAACACTTTGTTAATCATGCCTTGAAGGTGCCTTCGAACGCCACTTCGGCCAGCGGCTTTCGCGGGCTCGGCGTCTCGCGGGCCTGCAAACCTTCGGGAAGCTTGGCCTTGTCGCCGCGCTTTCCGATGGCAAAAGCCAGCTCGGCGCGGTAGCCGTCCGGAACCCCCAGCACCTCGTGAACCTTGTCGAGATGAATGCCCGTCATGCCATGTGCGGCATAGCCAAGGAGCGACGCCTGAAGGGCAGCGCTGCCCCAGGCAGCACCGGCATCAAGGGAGTGGCTGTAGGAGGGAACTTCGTCCTGAGCGCCCGGTGGCAGAAGATGCGTCTTGGAAAGCAGAAAGACCAGCGCGCCAGCGTCCGAAGCCCAGCTCTTGTTGAAATCGTTCAACAGGCCAAGCAGCTTGTCGAAGTCCGGCGTTCCCTTCACCGCGTAAACAAAGCGCCAGGGCTGGGAATTGAATGCCGAAGGCGCCCAGCGTGCGGCATCGAGAATGGTCAGAAGGTCGGATGGCGGAACAGCCGAACCATCAAAGGCGCGCGGCGACCAGCGGTCAAGAAAGAGGGGCTCGACGGGGTATTCGCTGGAGCGGGGGTTGGTGAAGGTCATCATGTCTCTCGTGGATGCGGCACCGGAGGATGGTGCGGGGAAGGTGAGCCGTTTAGGCTTGCCGCCCTAAGATAGGAACAGAAGGGCCACACGCAAAGCACAGCATTCCAGAAAGAGGCCACATCGGGGGAATGATCGGCCCTCGGGGTCTGACAAGACGCAAATTTGCTTGGCTTAGGGTGGGACGAATCGGCTATGCAAAGGCCAATGTTTTCCTTTCTCACGAAAAAGCGAACCATCCGCCGCCCGCCACCCGCGCAAAATACGCGCACGGTGGAGGTGCTGGGCCGCGCCCTGCCGTTGTCCATACGTGAAAATCACCGCGCTACACGTATTACGCTGCGGATCGAGCCGGGTGGTCGGGCGCTGAAAATGACGGTGCCGTATGGAATACGTCGCCAGGATGTCGATGATTTCCTGAGCCGTCATGAAGGTTGGCTTCGTGAACGCATCGCCCGTCTTGATGCGGCGACATCCTCAGCGCTGGCCGATGGCGGCAGCATTTCGGTTCGCGGAGTCCGCCACCGCATCGAACATAGCGGCAAGGTGCGCGGCGTGACCGAAAGCGTGCTGATCGATGGCGAGGCCGTGTTGCGCGTTAGCGGTCTGCCGGAGCAGATCGCCCGCCGCATCATGGCGTTTCTGAAAGCCGAGGCGCGCAAGGATCTCACAGCCCGGGTCAAGGTTCACACGACGGCCATCGGCAGGCCCG
>Ga0209794_1001056_pt1 | contig 25962 bp, 21 predicted proteins | sample EBPBio232013_DNA_FD_185869 | JGI IMG/M metagenome (GOLD analysis project Ga0209794, IMG submission 185869) | Wastewater treatment Type I Accumulibacter community from EBPR Bioreactor in Madison, WI, USA - Reactor 1_5/23/2013_ DNA (SPAdes)... | ecosystem: Engineered > Bioreactor > EBPR >... | reverse complement strand
CGAGATCGCCGAGGGCTTCGACCTCTTTCGCGACCTGATCAATTCAGGGGAGTTCGACTGCGAGGCGGAGGATGGCGGCCACCTGTTCATCGCCCACCGCGCCACGATCATGCCGAAGCTGGAGGCGGAATCGCGCCTTCTCAACGAGACGTTCGGCTACGGCACCCGCATCCTGTCGCGCGAGGAGGTCCACCGCGACCATCTGCGGGACGAGGAAGCCGCCGGCGCCATGTGGGAGCCGGACGGCATCGGCGTCCATGCCGCCAAGCTGGCCTTCGGCTATCTCGGCATGGCCCGCCGCCTTGGCGCCAAGGTCCACAGCGGCAGTCCCGTCACCGGATGGCAGACCCGCAACGGCATCCACTATCTCACGACCCCCGGCGGCACCGTGCGCGCCCGCGCCGTGGCCATCGCGACGGCCGGCTACACCGCCCCCGGCATGCACGATCTGACGCGCCACCGGCTGATGCCGATCCTGTCCAACTCGATCGTCACGCGCCCCCTGACCGAAGCCGAACGTCAGGCATGCAACTTCAAGAGCAAGCTGGTGCTGACCGACACGCGCACCCTCCGGCACTACTATCGCCAGCTGCCGGACGGACGCGTTCAGATCGGCAGCCGCAGCGCGATCACCGGCGCCGACGCGGAAAACCCCAAGCACCTGAACGCGCTGATCGAGGGTCTCTGGCGCAAGTTCCCGGCGCTGCGTGGCATCGACATCGATTATTCCTGGTGGGGATGGGTCGATGTCAGCCACGACATGATGCCGCGCATCTTCCAGCCGGATCCGGCACGGACGATCTATTACGCGCTCGGCTATGGCGGCAACGGCGTCATGTATTCCGCGCAGGCCGGCCGCCGCATGGCGCAGCTGGTAGCCGGCAAAGGACAGGGGCTGGATCTGCCGATCTTTACCTCCCCTCTCCCGAGCCACGGCATGCTCACGCCCTTCCGCAGGCTGGGACAGCGGGCGATGTACCGCTGGTACTACCTCAAGGACGAAATGCTCTGACGCCTGCCCCGGCGGCCGAGTCCGGAAAAAGACGCTGAAATCAAACGGAAGGAAGCCTCCGATGAGGATGACCACTGAAGAAGCCTTTGTGAAAGTCCTGCAGATGCACGGCATCGACCAGGCCTTCGGCATCATCGGATCGGCGATGATGCCGGTTTCCGATCTGTTTCCGAAGGCCGGGATCACCTTCTGGGACTGCGCCCACGAGGCCAATGCGGGCATCATCTGCGACGGCTACAGCCGCGCCACCGGCCGCATGGCGATGGCCATCGCCCAGAACGGCCCGGGCGTGACCGGCTTCGTGACCGCGATCAAGACGGCCTACTGGAATCACACGCCCATGCTGCTCGTGACGCCTCAGGCGGCGAACCGCACGATGGGCCAGGGCGGCTTCCAGGAAGTGCCGCAGATGGCGCTGTTCCAGGACATGGTCTGCTACCAGGAGGAGGTCCGCGAGGCCTCGCGCATTCCCGAAGTGCTGAACCGGGTGATCGAGAAGGCGCTGCGTGGCGGAGCTCCGGCGCAGATCAACGTTCCCCGCGATTTCTGGACGCAGGTCATCGACGTCGAGCTGCCGCAGATCGTCAAGCTGGAGCGCCCGTCAGGCGGCAAGGAGGCGATCGCCGCGGCCGCCAAGCTGCTGTCCGAGGCGAAGTTCCCGGTCATCCTGAACGGCGCCGGCGTGGTCATCGGCGGCGCGATCGAAGCGTCCGCGGCGCTCGCCGAACGCCTCGACGCTCCCGTCTGCTCGGGCTACCAGCACAACGACTCGTTCCCCGGCAGCCACCCGCTGGCGGTGGGCCCGCTCGGCTATAACGGCTCCAAGGCCGCGATGGATCTGATCTCCAAGGCCGACGTGGTGCTGGCGCTCGGCACGCGCCTCAACCCGTTCTCCACCCTGCCCAGCTACGGCATCGACTACTGGCCCCGCAATGCCGCGATCATTCAGGTCGACATCAATGCCGACCGCCTCGGCCTGACCAAGAAGATCACCGTCGGCATTTGCGGCGACGCCAAGCAGGTCGCTCAGCAGCTGCTCGAACAGCTGTCGAGCAATGCCGGCGATGCCGGCCGGGCCGAGCGCAAGGCGCTGGTCCATCGCACCAAGTCCGCCTGGCTCCAGATGCTGTCGTCCATGGATCACGAGGACGATGATCCCGGCACCAGCTGGAACGAGGAGGCGCGCGCCCGCGACAAGGACCGCATGTCGCCGCGTCAGGCCTGGCGGGCCGTTCAGGCCGGCCTTCCGGACAATGCGATCGTCTCCACCGACATCGGCAACAATTGCGCGATCGGCAATGCCTATCCGGTGTTCGATCAGGGCCGGAAATATCTGGCGCCCGGCCTGTTCGGCCCCTGCGGCTACGGCTTCCCGGCGATCATCGGCGCGAAGATCGGCTGCCCGGACGTTCCGGTGTTCGGTTTCGCCGGAGACGGCGCCTTCGGCATCTCGATGAACGAGATGACCTCGATCGGCCGCGAGGGCTGGCCGTCTGTGACCATGGTGATCTTCCGCAATCACCAGTGGGGTGCCGAGAAGCGCAACACGACGCTCTGGTACGACAACAACTTCGTCGGCACGGAGCTCAATCCCAACTTCAGCTACGCGCGCGTCGCCGACAGCTGCGGCCTGAAGGGTGTCGTCGTGACGACGCAGGCCGAGCTCACCGCCGCGCTGAAGGTTGCCGGCGAGGAACAGGCACGAGGTGTCACCACCTTCATCGAGGTGATGCTGAACCAGGAGCTGGGCGAGCCATTCCGGCGTGACGCCATGAAGAAGCCCGTCGCCGTCGCGGGCATCGACCGCGCCGACATGCGACCCCAGCGCCCCTTCTGACGCAATCGAACAGCGGAGCGGCACGGCCGCTCCGCATCGCCCTGCATGATGCACGAGCCGTGCGCCGCTAACTCCGGCGCTGCGCCACGGCCATGCGGAGCCATGGGTCCTGCCCTTGGGGGCAGTGGCAATTCCCGAGGGCATGACGGGCGGGCCAGGAGGCCGGACCATGAGCGTCGATCAGGACATCCAGCCGGCGCGGTCGTGGCGCATCGCCGATTGGGCCGCACGCTACTTTCCCGGACTGCTCGTCTGCGCGACGGTTGCCGTCGCCGCCCAGTTCCTGTCGGACCATCACGGCGCGCCTGCCATGCTCATGGCGCTGCTGCTCGGCATCGCGCTCCAGTTCCTCGGCGAGCAGGGCAAATGCGTCGCGGGCATCGACTACGCCGCCAAGAAGGTGCTGCGCCTCGGTGTGGCGCTCCTTGGCGTCCGCATCAGCGTCGATCTGCTCGTCGGCCTCGGCCCGCGCGTCATCGCGCTGCTGGTTCTCGCCATGGCCGGAACCATGCTGTTCGGACTGGTCGCAGCGAGGTTGCTCGGCCGCGGCTGGCGTCTCGCCATCCTGACCGGCGGATCGGTGGCCATCTGTGGCGCATCCGCGGCGATCGCCATCGCCGCGGTTCTGCCCAAGGGCCCGCATTCCGAACGCAATCTGCTCTTCACCGTGCTTGCCGTGACCGTGCTCAGCACGATCGCCATGATCGCCTACCCGGTCGCCGTCCAAATCCTTGCCCTCGATGACCGGGCTGCAGGGATCTTCCTCGGCGGCACCATCCACGACGTCGCCCAGGTGGTTGGCGCTGGCTTCTCCGTCTCGGACAGGGTCGGCGAGACGGCGACGCTGGTGAAACTGATCCGCGTCGCCATGCTGGCACCCATCGTCCTGGTCCTGTCGCTCGCGGTCAGCCGCATGGGTGGCGACGAAACGCAGGCCGGCAGGCGGCCGCCGCTGATTCCCGGCTTCGTGCTTGGCTTTCTTGTCCTCGCGGCGCTGAACTCGTTCGGCCTCGTGCCGAAACCCGTGGCGACGGCGGCAGCCGATGCCTCGCGCTGGGCGCTGCTGCTCGGCATCGCCGCGGTCGGCCTGAAGTCGGCACTCAAGAGCATCCTCGAGGTCGGACGCCAGGCGGTCATCCTGATCGTCGCCGAAACACTGTTCCTCGCCGCCGTCATTCTCATCGGACTGCACGTTCTGGCGTAAGCCTCCAGGGAACCGGGGCCATGAAACCACTCGACACCATCATCAACGCGGCCCGCGCCAATCCGCGCCGGATCGTCATGGCGGAAGGCGAAGACGCCCGGATCGTCAAGGGCGCGGTCCGCGCCTCCCGCGATGGCCTTGCCCGGATCACGCTGCTCGGCCGCTCTGATGTGGTGCAGCGGTTGCTCGCCGAGGAGGGCGCGAGCGCGGCCGACCTTGCCATCGAGGATCCCGCGGCCTCGCCGAAGTTCGACAGCTATGCCGCCGCCTTTCACCAATTGCGCCAGAGCAAGGGCGTGGACGAGGCGGCAGCACGCCGCGCTATGTGCGATCCGCTCGGCTATGCGGCCATGATGGTGCGGCTGGACGATGCCGACGGCACGATCGGCGGTGCGGTCGCAACGACGGCCGACACGGTGCGGACGGCGCTCCAGATCATTGGGCCGGCGCCCGGCGCAGCACTTGTTTCGAGCTTCTTCCTGATGATGCTGTGCGAGCCTCATCACGCGAAGAAGGGCGCTTTCGCCTTCGCCGATTGCGGCCTGGTGGTCGAACCCGACGCCGCTCAACTCGCGAGCATCGCGCTATCCACCGCGCACTCGCTAGCGACGTTGACCGGAGAAATCCCGAAGGTCGCCATGCTGTCGTTCTCGACCAATGGCAGCGCGGTCCATCAGCGCGTCGAAAAGGTGGTGCAAGCGACCGAACTGGCGCGTGCCGCCGACCCATCCCTCGCCATCGACGGCGAGTTGCAGTTCGACGCTGCTTTCGTCGAAGCGATCAATGCGTCCAAGGCCCCCGGCTCGGTCACCAAGGGCGAGGCCAACGTGCTGGTCTTCCCCAATCTGGACGCCGCCAATATCGGCTACAAGATCGCCCAGCGGATCGGCGGTGCGAAGGCAATTGGGCCGATCTTGCAGGGGCTCAACAAGCCGGCCAACGACCTGTCGCGCGGCTGCAGCGCCGAGGATGTCTACGACATGATCGCGGTGACCAGCGTCATGGCGGGAAGCACAACGCGCCAGTGACAACCGGCGCGGTCGGGTTTGAGGGGCCGCGCAGCCTCGCCCTGCGGCCAGTTCGGACTGCCGACTTCGGCGTGCCTTGGCGGGAGGGCTCGACAAGAACCGTCGCAGCCAAGCCCCATGGCAAAGGGTTAACCGGGCGACGTTCAGCGCCGCACGGCTAACTGTCACGTCAGCGCGGCGGCGTGGTCCAGTGGAGTTCGTGCATCGGCGACATCGCACCCCAGATCGATGTCGACAGACCGCCGAGAGTCTTCTGGAAGACGCCGACATAGGGCAGCGTGTTGATGAAGAAGATCGGCGCATCGTCGACGACGATCTTCTGGAACTCGGCGTAGAGCGCCTTGCGGGCGGCGAGATCCGGTTCGATGCCCGCCTTGGCGAGCAGTTCGTCGACCCGCGGGTTGTTGTAGCCCTGCGTGTTGGACCAGATCACGCCCTTGCGGATGTTGGTGCTGAGATAGGTCCGGTCGACGCCGATCACCGGATCGCCCCAGTTGAAGACGGTGTCGAGGGTCAAGTCGAAATCCCACGAACCGACCCGGTGCGCCCAGGTCGCGAAATCGGGCGAGGTGCGGACCTGGACGTCGATCCCGACCTTCCGGAGCTGCGGCTTGAGATACTCGGCGGTGCTTTTCACCACTTCGTTGCCGGGCGAATAGTCCACCGTCAGGGTGAAGCGCGTCCCGTCGGCCTTGCGCTTGTGGCCGGCCTGTTCGAGCAGCTGGTTCGCCTTGTCGAGGTTCAGCTCGTACTTCTCGACATCGGCCGTATAGAAGGGCGAATTGGGCGCGATCGGACCCGTTGCCGCCTTCGCCCGGTCGAGGAGCAGGCGCTTCAGGATGAAATTCCGGTCGGTGGCGAAGCAGATGGCCTGACGCACGCGCTTGTCGTCGAGGGGGGCCTTCTGCGTGTTGAAGGCCAGCCAGGTGAGCGCGCCGATGCCCTCGAAGCCCTTGTCCGAGATCGAGAGGGAAGCATTCCGGGCCAGTCGCGCCGTATCCCGCGGAGCCGACAGATAGGGCAGCATGTGGGCTTCGCTCCGCTCCATGGCGAGCATGATCGCGGTCGGGTCGTTGATGTAGCGAAAGATGATGCGGTCCAGCAGCGGCCGGTCCGGAATGAAGAACTTGTCGTTGCGCTCCAGAATGGTGTGCTCGCCGCGCTTGAACTCGACGAGCTTGAACGGTCCGGAGCCGATGGGAGCGCTGTTCGCCGGATGGTTCCTCAGGTCCACGCCGTCATCGAAGACATGCTTCGGCAGGATCGGGCACAGGGCCGGCGACATCGCCAGAAGCAATGCCGGATGAGGCCTGCTGAGCCTGATTACCACGGTGTGCGCGTCCGGCGTCTCGACCGATGAGACGGGCGCGAACATCTGCTGGAACGGATGGTACTTCTTGACCGTCATCACCGAGAACGCCACGTCCTCCGAGGTGATCGGCTTGCCGTCATGGAAGGTCGCACCCTCGACCAGTTTCAGCGTCAGCGACCTGCCGTCGGCAGCCATCTCCCAGCTCTTGGCGAGGTAGGGCTGAGGCCGCCAGTTTGCGTCGAAGCGCAGCGGGCTGGCGAAGATCTGCGTACCCGGAACGGCAGTCGCGACGCCCGACTGCACCGCAGGATTAAGATGCCGCGCGCCGCCGCCAGCTTCGGGAATGATGAGCGTGCCGCCGCGCCGCGGCGACTGCGCCGAGGCCCAGTCGAGACCGGCGGCAAGAGCAGCGCTCGTAGTGGCTGACAGAAGGGCAAATTCTCGCCTGGAAAGGAGTCCCATTGATAATCCCCTGTTCTGCGCTCTGGTTGTTTTATGCCGCAGGCCGGCAACGGTATTGAGCCGGGCGCGGGCGATTGTAGGCCCAGATTTCCAAGACCTATGGGACCAGACGGCCTGGCGGCCTGCCACGATCGCATCGCCTTGCGGCGGCCGGTGCGAGCCATGGCAACGCGGTGCCGGGCCGGTCCGTCGCGACCACGTGATGGCGGGCACGTGGCCTCACCGAAGGCGGCCATCTGGCCCTATCGGCGCCGCCGAACGCCGCCCTAGGCTGACCTGCCGCGGCCGGATTTGCCGCCCGTTCGGCACTGTCCAGCTTGCGCATCCGCGGGGAGACTTCAAGTGCTCGACGAGACCGTCATCTACAAGGCACGCAAGATCATCACCATGAACCCCGATCGGCCCGTCGCGACCCATGTCGCGGTACGGGGCGGGCGCATTCTCGGTGTCGGTTCGCTCGACGACCTCCGGGGCTGGAGCAAGCGGGACGTCGACATGACCCTCGCCGACAAGGTGCTGATGCCCGGCATGGTGGAGGGCCACAGCCACGCGTTCGAGGGGCTCGTCTGGGACCATACCTATGTTGGCTCCTACGAGCGCCGCGATCCTGACGGCAAGGCGTGGCCGGGGGTCGGCACCATCGAAGCGCTGATCGCGCGGCTCAAGGAAGCCGAGGCGCGCCTCGGCTCGCCCGACCAGACGTTGACCGGCTGGGGCTTCGATCCCCTGTTCGTCGAGCGGCGTCTGACTGCGGCGGATCTCGACCGGGTATCGACGACACGGCCGGTCGTCGTGCAGCACGCGAGCGGCCACATCATTAATGCCAATTCCCTCGTGATGGAAAAGGCAGGCATCACGCCCAGCACCAATTCAGAATTCATCCTGCGCGATTCCGAAGGCAGGCTGACGGGTGAGTTTGCCGGTCAGGTCGGTCGCTTCATGCTCGCCAAGGCGATCGGCGGCACCGGCCTTGCCGACCTCGGCGACCGGCCCGATGCCGTCCGCCGCTTCGCCAAGGCCGCGCAGATGACCGGCGTCACCACCGCGACCGACCTGCACAACGACCTTTCCGAGAAAACCGTCGAAACCTTCCGGTCGGTCACCGCCGAAGACGATTTTCCGATCCGGCTGGTTCCGGCATTTCGCGGAACCCACACCCGCGAGGACGCCGTCGCCTATATCGGCAGCCTGCAGCGCTACAACTCGTCGAAGCTCCGCTTCGGTCTCGTGAAGCTCATCGCCGACGGATCGATCCAGGGGTTCACCGCGCGCCTGCGCTGGCCGGGCTATTTCAACGGCAGCAAGAACGGCCTCTGGTACATCGCTCCCGACGAACTGAAGGGGCTCGTGAAGCGCTATCACGAGGCTGGCCTGCAGGTGCATATTCACACCAATGGCGACGAGGCCACCGAGGCCGCGCTCGACGCCATCGAGCACGTTCTGGCGGATGTCCCGCGCCGCGATCACCGGCACACGCTGCAGCATTGCCAGATGGCCAGCGCCGCCCAGTTCAGGCGCATGGCCGCGCTGGGGGTCTGCGTCAATCTGTTTGCCAACCACATCTACTACTGGGGTGACGCGCACCTCGCCCACACGATGGGACCGGACCGCGCCGACCGGCTCGACGCCTGCGCCACGGCGCTTGCCACGGGCGTCCCCTTCGCGATGCACAGCGACGCTCCCGTCACGCCCATCGGCCCGCTCTTCACGGCGTGGTGCGCGGTCAACCGCAAGACGCTGTCCGGGCGGGTCCTCGGCGCCGAGCAGCGCATCTCGGTGATGGACGCGCTGCGTGCAATGACCCTCGGCGCGGCCTACACTCTCAAGATGGACGCGGATATCGGCAGCATCGAGGTCGGCAAGTTCGCCGATTTCGCGGTGCTCGAGGACGACCCCACCGAGGTGAACCCTGAGGCGCTCAAGGATGTGCGTGTCTGGGGCACGGTGGTTGGCGGCCGCATATTCCCGGCGCCGAGGACCTGACCGTGGTGCGGACGCCTGTCACCGTCATCGGGGGCTTTCTGGGCGCGGGCAAGACGACGCTGCTGAACCACCTGCTGCGTCACACCGATCAGCGGCTGGCCGTTCTCGTCAACGACTTCGGCGAGATCAACATCGACGCCGAGCTGATCGCCAGCCATGACGGCAACACGGTGAACCTGTCCAATGGCTGCATCTGCTGCAGCATCGGCGACAGCCTCGTCGAGGCGCTCATCGGCGTCATGCAACAGGCCGAGCGGCCCGAGCACATCGTCATCGAGGCGAGCGGCGTCGCAGACCCCGCCCGCATCGCGGAGCTCGCCACGCTTGATGCCTCGCTGGAACTGAACGCCGTGGTCGTGCTGACCGACGCGCCACGCCTTCCCGATCTGGTTCGCGACAAATATGTCGGCGATGTCGTCGAGCAGCAGCTTCAGTCTGCCGACCTGATCATCATGAACAAGATCGACAGGCTCTCGGCAATCGACCGGCGGGACGCGACCGAGGTGCTGCTTCGACTGGCTCCCGATGCGCGCGTCATCGAGGCGGTGAATGCCAGCGTGCCCGGGGAGCTCGTGCTCGATGCCGGCCGCGACCTCGACGCGCTCGCGACCGCCCCGCCCTCATCCGGCACCGGCAGTTGCTGCCATGGACCGGACTGCAACGACCCCGATCATCACCATGATCATCACGGTCATGACCATGACCGGCGGCATGCCAATTTGTTCGCGACCTGCACTCTGTCCGCCGACAAGCCGGTGCCCCGGGCTGCCCTGGCCCGGTTCCTCGACGGACTTCCGAAGGACGTACTGCGGCTCAAGGGCCTGGTGCTAACCGACGAGAATCCGTCGCGGCCCATGCTGCTGCAGATGGTCGGCCGCCGCTGGACCCTCGACGCGGACCACCGGCTGGATGTCGCGCCGAAGACCCGCCTCGTCGCCATCGCGGTCGCGGCGGAATTTGATGCCGCCAACCTTCAGCGGGGCTTTGCCGCCCTGCAGTAGCGAACTAGTCAGCCCCAGCGCGCATCGCGGCGACCTCTCGGCGGGCCTTGAACCCGCCCTGGTCTGTCGTCTCGACTAGCCTCAGGCGGCCGATGCCGCTTTTCCCTAAACAGGACTGTCGGCATCGGCCGGAAGCGCGTGATGCGGTGCCTCGCCACTATCCGTGACGAGATGGCACGCGACGCTCCGGCCGCCCGCGACCTGGCGCAGCTGCGGCTCCTCGCGGCGGCACCGCTCCTCCGCGAACGGGCAGCGGCCGGCGAACCGGCAGCCGCGCGGCAGCATGATCGGGCTCGGCGGGTCGCCCTGAAGGCGCACCCGCTGCCTGCTTCCGCCGCTTGCGCCCGGCACCGCCGACAGCAGCGCCCACGTGTAGGGATGCAGCGGCTGCGCGAACAGGCTGTTACGATCGGTCAGCTCGACAATGCGGCCAAGATACATGACCGCGATCTGGTCGCAGAGATACTGGACCACGCGGAGATCGTGAGAGATGAACAGGTAGGAGAGGCCAAAATCCCGCTGAAGTTCGACCAGCAGGTTCAGGGTCTGGGCCTGGATCGCCACGTCGAGCGCCGATACCGGCTCGTCGCAAACGATGAGATCGGGACGACTCGCGAGCGCGCGCGCGATCCCGACGCGCTGGCGCTGGCCTCCCGAGAACTGATGCGGGAACAGGGCCAGCTGTTCGGGCCGAAGCCCGACCCGTCGGAACAGTTCGGTGACGCGATCGGCGCGCTCCGCCGGTGCCCCGACCTCCATGAGATCGAGCGGCTCGCGCACGATGTCACCGACCCGGGTCCGCGGATTGAGCGACGAATAGGGATCCTGGAAGATCATCTGGAACCGGCGGCGCGCACGCCGCAGCGACTCGCCGCTCAGCGTGGTGAGGTCGGTGCCATCCAGCTCGATCGACCCGCTCGTGGCGGTGATCAGCTGCATCACCGCAAGGGCGGTGGTCGTCTTGCCGGAACCGCTTTCGCCGACGATGCCGAATGTCGTGCGCCGCGGCAGCGAGAAGCTCACACCATCGACGGCGTGGACGGTCCGTTGCGGCGCGAACGGATGCGGCCGTGGCAGCGGAAAATGGACCTTGAGGTCCGAGACGTGAAGAAGCGGGGGATCGGCAATCGGGCTCATGGGACCAACACGTCGTCGAGGAGCCAGCAGGCGGCGGCATGATCGGGAGCGACGGCGCAGGCCTGCGGAATGGCCTGGCGACACCGCGGCATGGCATGCGCGCAGCGCGGCGCGAATGAACAGCCCGGCGGCAGGCGGTTCAGCGGCGGCACGATGCCCGGGATTTCCTCGAGACGCTGGCGTTCCGTCCCGGTGGTGAAATGCGGGATGCAGGCGATCAGGGCCTTCGTGTAGGGATGCTGCGGCCGCGCCAGCACGGCGTCGGCCCGGCCCTCCTCGATCTTGCGGCCGGCATACATGACGACGACGCGGTCGGCAGTGTCGGTGACGACGCCCATATCGTGCGTGATCAGCAGGATCGCCGTTCCGAACCGTTGCTGGATCTCCTTCAGGAGATCGAGGATCTGGGCCTGCACCGTGACGTCGAGCGCCGTGGTCGGCTCGTCGGCGATCAGCAGCTTCGGCCGGCAGGCGAGCGCCATGGCGATCATCGCACGCTGGCGCATGCCGCCCGACAGCTGGTGCGGATAGTCGTGAACGCGCTGCTCGGGCGCGGGAATGCTGACGGCCTGAAGCAGTTCCACCGCACGGCTGAGCGCCGTCTTGCGATCGAGACCTTCGTGGAGGCGTAGCGTTTCAGCGATCTGGTTCCCGATCGTGAAGACCGGGTTCAGCGCCGTCATCGGCTCCTGGAATATCATCGAGATATCCTTGCCGCGCATGCGCAGGAGCCGCTGCGGCGTGGCCCCGACGAGTTCCTCGCCTTCCAGCCGGATGCTGCCGCTGCGGATCATGCCGTTCGGCTGCGGCACGAGCCCCATGAGCGCGAGCCCGGTCATGCTCTTGCCGCTGCCGGATTCGCCGACGAGACAGACCGTCTCGCCCGCCGCGATGTCGAACGAGACGTCGTGGAGAACGCGCGTCTCGGTCGACCGTGATTTGAAGACGACGTTCAGGTCCTCGACACGCAGGAGGGGTTCGCGGGTCATCGCTCTCGGAGCCTCGGGTTGAAGGCCTCGTTCAGTCCGTCGCCGATCAGGCTGATGCTGAGCACGGTCAGGAAGATGGCGACGCCGGGAATGGTGGCCGCCCACCAGGCGTCGAGCATGTAGGGACGGTTGCCGCCCATCATCCGGCCCCAGCTCATCAGGTTGGGATCGCCGAGCCCGAGGAAGCTGAGGCCGCTTTCGAACAGGATGGCGACGCCGGTCGTCAGCGTTGCCGAGACAATCAGCGGCGGCAGCGCATTAGGCAGCACCACGCGCCAGATCAGCCTGCGGTTGCGGGCGCCGATCGAGCGCGCCGCCTTGACATATTCCAGCCCCTTGATGCGCAGGAACTCCGCCCGCGTCAGTCGCGCGGAACTGGTCCAGCTGACGATGCCGATCGAGACGGCAACGCTCCACAGCGTCGGCGAGAAGATCGTCACGATCGCCATGGCGAGCAGCAGCGGTGGCATGACCTGGAACACCTCGGTGAGGCGCATCAGCACCCGGTCCACCATGCCGCCGTAGAAGCCGGCGAGCGCCCCGACCGTGACCCCGATCGTCATCGTCAGAGCGGCGGCGATCAGCCCGACCGCGAGGCTGACCTTGCCGCCATTGACGATGCCGGCGGTGATGTCGCGCCCGAGATAGTCCGTGCCGAGCAGCGCCCCTTCCTCGCCGGGCGGCGAGAGCGGGGCCGATACGATGTCGAACGGATCGACCGGGTAGAGCTTGGGGCCGATCAGCGTCATCAGCAGGAAGGCCGCCAGAATGACGAGCCCCGCCACGGCCGACCCATTGCGCCGGAACATGCGCCAGGCATCGCGGGCCGGGCTGGCCGCCGGCGCGGGCATGTCCACGGCCTTGTCGGCATCGTTGAGGTCTGGCGCGATGAGACTCATGAATTGGCCCTGATGCGCGGGTCGATGAGGCGATAGGCGAGATCGGTCAGCATGTTCACGACGATCACGACGACGGCCGAGAACAGCAGGATGCCGAGCAGGGTCGGTGAATCGCGGCGCAGGATCGACATGTAGGCAAGGCTGCCGAGTCCCGGCCAGGCGAACACCGCCTCGACCAGAACGGCGCCGGCCAGCACGCTGGAGAACTGCAGTCCCACAATGGTCACGATGGGCAGGATCGCGTTGCGCAATGCGTGTTTGAAGACGACCAGCCGCTCCGGAACGCCCTTGGCGCGCGCCGTGCGAATGTAGTCGGCGCCGAGCACCTCGAGCATGCTCGCACGCGCCATGCGGCTGTACTGGGCGATGTAGATGATCGAGAGCGTCGATGCCGGCAGAACCAGATGGTGCAGCACGTCGAGAGTGCCTGCCCACCAGCCCGCATCGAGGCGGGCAACGTCACGCATCCCACCCACCGGGAAGATCGGTATGGCCGAGGCAAAGAGCAGGATCAGCAGGATGCCGGTCCAGAAGACCGGCGCCGAGAATCCGACCAGCGACAGAACCGTGATGAGGTTGCTGACCCAGCCATTGGGGCGGCGCGCGGCCATCACGCCGAGCAGGGTACCAACCACAATCGCGATCAGGATGGCGGAAATCACCAGCAGCAAGGTCGCGGGCAGGCGCTGCAGGATCAGCGAGAGCACCGGCGCGTTGAAATAGAAGGACTGGCCGAGATCGCCGGAGAGCACGTGGCTCATATAGAGCCAGAGCTGATGGATGAAGCTCTTGTCGAGCCCGTATGCCGCGCGCAGCTGGGCCAGGACTTCGGCGTTGGTGCCACCCATTTCGCCGGCAATGACCTCGGCCGGGTCGCCGGGCGCGAGATGGATCAGCGCGAAGTTCAGCACGATGACGATCAGGATCATCACCGCTGCCTGGGCGGCGCGTCCGAGAATGGAAAAGAGGACCTGCATGGCGCGGCTCCGGCGGCTGTCGGGTCGTCAGGCGGGCGCCGTCACCCGATGGAGCAGGTCCATCGAGACGGCAAGGAGGTCCTGATCGCGCCGGACACGCGCACAGGGCTCCGAAATCGTCGAGATGCGAAGAGCGGCTGCACGGTAGTCAGCCGGCAGCAGATCGCCTTCCTGTTCGGAAAGGTGGTCCATCATTGCATCCTCTGGCCTGCGCTATAATTGTTATGGATCGCAGTTCTTGCAGGCTATGAGGGATTGGCTGGACGGATTTAGAACCAGTTCAATCGAACAAATGGAGCCAGCCTGACCAGCGGCTTTCGCTGGCCAGTCGCACCGGATCACGGCTCGTGAGGAAGCTATCGGAATCGGGACGCAAGCGACAGGTGTCGCGGTCAGCGGGCGCCGTCGTCAACAGGTCAGATGTGCGCAGCGATGCGGGAGACGGATCGGCTGGCCCGTACGCTCGCAGGGCCAAGCCGGCTCAGAGTCGCAGGAACGCCTTGGCGTTGTCGTGCATCCAGAGCTGCTTGACCGAGTCCTCGATCGGCAGCGCGTCGATCTCCGCAACGGCCCGCCCGATCGGCCCGAGCGGATAGGCGCTGCCAAAGATGATGCGATCCTTGAGGATGGTGCGGCCATATTGCAGCAGCGGCTCATAGCCGGAGCCCGCGACGGTCAGGTATTTCGGCCGGACCGCGACCAGCCCGATCCTGACATTGGCGTGCCGCCACGCGACGCCGATCAGCTCGTGCACCCACGGGAAGCCCGGCGGCGAGGCGCAGACCCGCAGCTCCGGAAAGTCGACCATCACCTCGTCGAGAAGCATGGGGTGGCCAAGCTTCATGTAGGTCGAGGTCGCGAAATTGATCGAGCAATGGATGTTCACGGGGATGTCGAGCTCGATGCACTTCGCATAGAGCGGGTACATCTTGCGGTCATTGATCGCCAGCTTGTGCTCGAAGCACTGGAGATTGAGGCCGCGGAGCCCGAGATTGCGGACCGCATGATCCAGCTCGCGGACCGCGGTCATGCCCTTGTTCGGATCGACCCCGGCAAAGCCGATGAAGCGCGGTCCCTGCTGCGCGCAGAACTCGGCGACGTCCTCGTTCCTGATGCGCCATCCGTAGGTGGTCTCGAGGTCGCGTGCCTTGATGCAGACGTGGCTGACGCCGGCCTTGTCGTACTCCGCGAGGTAGCCGGCAAGGTCGCCCTGCAGCTTCTCCGCCGCCTCTTCGCTTCGGGAATAGACCTCGCGATAGCGCGCGAGATGGCCCGCGCCCTTCGGGCCGAATTCGGGAACGGGGGGCCGGCTGGCATAGTCGATGATCATGAGAACTTCTCCATGCCCGCCGTGGCCGGCCAGCGCTGCGCCCAGGGTCTCAGAGCTTCCACGGCGGCGGCCACCGCCAGCAGCCTCGCCTCGTCGTGCCAGCGCCCGAAGATCTGCAGGCCGATCGGCAGGCCCTGCGCCGAGAAACCGGCCGGCACCGACAAGGCGGGATGGCCGCTGGCGTTGAAGGGGATCGTGTAGGGGTACCAGGACTGCCGCAGCGGCCCGCGGTCGATGCCGTCGACGATGAGCGGCCCGTCGGCCTGCTGCTCCACCGGCAGGGCGGGTGTCGACACCGTCGGGGTGATCACCACGTCGACATCGGCCAGCTGCGCCTCGACGCTCCGGAAGATGTCGGTGCGGGCGCGGGCCGCGTCCTTGAGACGGTCGTAGGTATGAAGCTCCGGCTGCGGCGTCAGGCTGAGCCGGGCGGTACGATCCATCCGGTCGCCGAACTCGGCCAGCAGGTGGCCGAACCGCGCAGCCTGATAGGCGCGCATCAGCACCAGCGCAGAGGCGATGTCGAAGACCGGCTCGGCCTGAGGCGCGACCAGGCGCGCGCCCGCAGCGACCAGCCGCTCAACGCTGTCGCCGACCGCCGCCTCGACCTCGGGATCGAGCCATTCGTTGACGGTGCGCGGCAGATAGCGGATGCGCAGGCCGGCGAGCCCGGCCACCGGGTCGCGCGGCAGCGCGACCGGATCGGCACTGCCGCCGTGCGACCACGGATCGCGACGATCCGGGCCCTTCATCGCATTGAACATTGCCGTCACGTCGCCGACCGTTCGCCCCATCTGGCCGATGCAGGTCAGCGAGCCGAACAGGTCCGTGGTCGTCTCGTGCGGCACCGCGCTCCAGGTCGGCTTCAGCCCGACGACACCGCAGCACGAGGCCGGAATGCGGCCCGAGCCGGCCCCGTCGGTCGAGACGTGGATCGGGCCGAAACCCATGGCCGTCGCAATGCCGGCGCCGCCGCTCGACCCCCCGCAGCTGCGCGTCAGGTCGTAGGGATTGCGGCTGATGCCGTGGCGCGGACTGTCGGTCAGCACCTTGTGACCGAATTCGGGGGTCGTCGATTTGGCGAAGGGAATAGCTCCGGCCGCTCGCAGGCGCCTCACGGCCTCCGCGTCGGCCGTCGCGATGTCGCCGGCAAATGCGTGAGAGGCGTTCTCGTGCGGCATGTCCTCGACGGCGAGAAGATCCTTCACGCTGAAGGGAATGCCGTGGAGCGGTCCGCAAGACTTGCCAACCTCGCGGTCCAGATCGGCCTGCCGGGCAGCCGCGAGCGCCGCATCGCCGGCGACATGCGCGAAGGCATTGACCGCCGCGCCCGTCATCTCGACGTGGTCGAGCACCGAAGCCATCAGCGTCTCCGCCTTGAGGCTTCCCGAGGCGAGCCGCGGCTGCAACTCGCTGACGCTCAGGCTCCACAGCGGCTTGGTCATCGCCACACTCCATCCACCCTGTCGAACGCCGCGACACGCAGATCCTGCTGGCCGGCGGTCAGCTCCTTCTTCGCGACCTTGTGGGACGCGGTGCGCGGCATGTCGGTGACGAAGGCGACGTAGCGAGGGATCTTGAACGAGGCGAGAGTGGCGTCGCAATGAGCGAAGATCGCCTCGACCAGCCGCTCGTCCGGCGCCACGCCGGAAGCGGGCTGGATGTAGGCCTTGACCTCCTCGCCGCGGCGATCGTCGGGAACCGCCACGACCGCCGCCTCCTCGACCTCGCTCATGTTGCGCAGGACCGTCTCGACCTCCCGCGCGGCGATGTTCTCGCCGGCCCGGCGGACCATCTCCTTGAGACGGCCGACGATGTAGAAGTAGCCGGCCTCGTCCTGCCGGAACAGGTCGCCGGTGCGGAACCAGTCGCCGAAATAGCTGTCGGCGTTGGCGTCCGGCCGGTTGTAGTAGCCGAGCATCCGGCCCTCGCCGCGAATAACCAGTTCGCCGATCTCGCCGCGCGGCACGTCCGCGCCGTTCTCGTCCACCACCCGCGCCTCCCGGAACGGCGCGGGAATGCCGCAGGAGCCCGAGCCGATCATGTGTTCGGCGTCCAGCGGCATGTAGAGCCCCGGCCCGATCTCGGTCATGCCGAAGGCCTCCATCGCCGGGGCATTGAACCGCTTGCGCAGCAGCGCGTGGATGTCCTTGCGATGGCCGTAGATGTTGGCGCGGCGCAGCGCCGTCTTCGCGTCGTCCGGATGGTCCGGCTGCTTGAAAACGATCTCGGGGAACAGGCAGAAGTGGATCTGGTGGTCGCGCAGCCATTGCGCGAACCGGCTGGCGCTCTGACGCTGCGCGACGTGCAGTGTGGCGCGCTGGTAGAAGCACAGGAGCAGCAGCCACTGGGGGTCCATGTAGAAGAACGGCGTCGAGGCCAGCACGCGCTCGTAGCGGCGCGCGTCCCGCATGCCGTTCACGAAGGCGGCGCCGAGCCAGTAGCGCTGTGTCAGCATGCAGCCCTTCGGGAAGCCGGTCGTACCCGACGTATACTGGATGTTCATGAGGTCGCCCGACGCCGGCTGCGGGCCGTCGTAGCAGGCATCGGCGGGAACGGCGGCGAGCAGGTCGGCGAGCGTCGGCGAACTCGCCGGCAGGCGTGAGCCCGCAGGCGCCGCGGCAAGCCGGATCAACCGGTCGTTGGAGGGGAATGCACCCGGCTCGGCGAGTTCGACCGCCTCCTGCCACTGGCCGGCACTGTCCTCGTCGATGACCAGGAACTCGGCCTCGGCGTCACCCAGCACATAGGCCAGCTCACGCCCGGTATAGCGCAGGTTGACCGGCACCATCACCGCGCCGATCCGCGCGAGCGACAGCCAGACCAGCGGCATGTCCGGGCAGTTCGGCAGCATGACACCGACGCGGGAGCCATGACAGATGCCAAAGCGCGACAGCGCTGCGGCCATCCGGTCGACCTGCCGGCGCAGTTCGGCATAGGTGATGGTCTGCCCTGTCTCGAAGAAGTTCCAGGCGAGCGCCTGCGGGCACTCATCCGCCGCCTCGCAGAGCAGAGCGTGAATGTTCCGCGGAAACGCATAGGCCTCCATTTCCTTGTGGCGCTCCGCCACGGACAAGGCCGCGAGCCTCGCCACAAATCGATCCGGCCAGAGCGGCAGGGAGGCTTGCATCTGCTTGTTCATGCGATCCGGTCCAGTCAGTCATTCGCATAAACATGCCCAGAGTTATGATGACGGTCGGCGTTGGAAGGAGGGTCTTCCGAAGCCGCAGCCGCACCTTCGAGGCATGCTGTGTCTGGCACTTCGCACCAGACCGCAGCAATCATCCCGTTCTCGCCAACGTGCCGCAAATTTCTTTTGCGGCGCATTTCATTCGCTGCTGTTATGTCGATCCCTCATCGCCCCCGGGTCATCGCATGCGCATCACCCACCGCCAGCTCGAAGCCTACAACCTGTTCATGGAGACCGGCACGGTGACGGCCGCGGCCGAACGGATGGGCCTCTCCCAACCGGCCATGAGCAAGATTCTCGCGGGGCTCGAGATCGACCTCGGCCTGAAGCTGTTCCAGCGCCAGCGCAAGCGCCTGCTCCCGACCCACGAGGCGCATCTGCTGCACAAGGAGGTCAAGCGCCTGTTCGAATCGCTGACCGATGTCGAGCGCTTCGCCAAGGACCTCCGCAACCTGCGCTCGGGCGAGTTGCGGATCGTGTCGGCAGCCTCGCTGGGGCACACGCTGGTCGCCGATGCGGTAGCGGACTTCGCGGAAGCACATCCCACCGTGGCGATCTCGCTCAACGTCTCCAGTTCGGTCGGCAACGACGTGCTCGGCCAGAACATCGACGTCGGCTTCTCGGTGACACATTTCCAGCATCCGGCGCTGACGACTTTCCCGCTGTTCCACGCCGAGGCCGTCTGCGTCGTGCGGCGGGACAATCCGCTCGCCGAGCTCGACGTGATCACGGCGCAGGCGCTGGAGGGGCTGGATTTCATCTCCTTCACCCGCAACAGCCGCATGCGGCATCTGACTGATGCGGTCTTCGAGCAGCAGCGCATCATGCGACGGATGAACTGCGAAGTGTTTTCCTCGGTCGAGGCCAATGCCCTCGTCGCGCGCGGCATGGGCGCGGCCATCGTCGAGCCGATGAGCGTCCATCAGGGGTTCTGGCCAGATCTCTGCGCCAGACGGTTCGAGCCGATGATCGAGTTCACCTACAATGCGATCCTGCCGCGCGGCCGGCAGCGGTCAGCCCTGACCGACACGTTCCTCGACCATCTGAAAGCCCGCATGGCGGCCCTGATCGCCGGCGACGATCCGCGCGCCGGGCCGAGCCTGCGGATGCGCCTCGCCTGACGGACCGCGCGCCGCCTCAGGCCGCGTCGCGCCGGACGAAGAAGGTCAGGCCGGCAAACCTGTCGAGCAGCATGACCGCGACGAAGGTCACGAGCACGCTGATCGTCGAAATCGCCGCCAGCACCGGCGATGCCGAATCCTGCACGAAGGAGAATATCTGCACCGGCAGCGTCGTGATGTTGGGCCCGATCAGGAACATCGTCACGGTCACCTCGTCGAAGGAGATGATGCCGGCGAACAGCAGCGAGGTGAGGATGCCCGAACGGCAGAGCGGCAGCACGATGTCGCGGAGGGCCTGCCATTCGCTGGCGCCCATCACGTTGGCCGCACGGATCAGGTCGGGATCGATGCTGCGCATGGCGATGTGAATGGGGCGGTAGGAGAACGGCAGGGTGATCACGAGATGGGCGAGGATGATGCCCGGCGCCGTACCGAGCAGCCCGAACTGGCCGACCATCGCGACCATGGCGACGCCCATCGCCGCATGCGGAAAGAACAACGGCGAGAAGATCGCCAGTTCGAGGGCGGATGCGATCCGCGGCGCATACCGTACGACATAGTAGGCAGCCATGAAATTGACCGCCGAGATGATGACCGCCGTCGCCGCCGCGATGCCGAGGCTGACCGCGAAAGCCCGCGGCCAGCGCGGATCGGTGAAGGTCTCGACATACCAGCGCAGGCTGTAGCTGTCGGGAGGAAACTGGATGTAGCCGCCGCCGTTGAACGAGGCTCCCGCGACGATGATGATCGGGGCCGGGAGCGACAGGAGCAGGGCGATGCCCAGGAGCCGCATCGTGCTTGTGCGCTGGACCATGATCAGTTCCGTCCCTTCAGCAGCCGGCGCTCGATCGACTTGAGCAGCAGCAGCGATACGAAACTCAGCCCCAGAAGGCAGATGGACCAGGCTGCCGCCTTGCTCATGTTGAAGGTGTACATCACCTCCTGGTAGATTTGTGAGCCGACAAAATTATGCGTCATTCCGCCCAGCAGGATCGGCGTGACGATGGCGCCGATACAGGCAAGATAGATCACCATCAGGGCCGTGAATGCTCCCGGCAGCGACAGCGGCCAGACGATGTGGCGAAAGGTCTGGAAGGCGCTGGCGCCGAGAATGCCCGACGCCTCCTCCAGATTGCTCTCGATCTCGAGCAGCGAGGCGAGAATCGAGATGACGGCGAACGGCACCAGCACGTGGGTCAGGCCTATGATGATGCCGAGATCGTTGAACATAAGCTTGACCGGCGACTCGATGATCCCGAGCCAGGCCAGGAACTCGTTGATCACCCCGCGCGGCCCCAGCAGCACGATCCAGCCATAGGTGCGAACCACGAGGCTGACGAGCCAGGGCACCAGGACGACGATCAGCAGCGTGTTGCGCCAGCGGTCGGCCCGCCACAGCAACAGCGCAATCGGATAGGCCAGCACGACCGAAAGCACCGCCACCACGAGCGACGACACCACGGTCCGCAGGAAGACCATGTGATAGTCGGAGCGGTTGACGATCTGCCGGAAATAACGCGTCGAGAACTCGCCGTCGTCGTAGAAGCCGTTGCTGAACAGGTGGATGACCGACCCGAAGAACAGCACGAGCAGGACCAGCACCGGCAGGATGAGCAGCACGGTCCCCGGCGAGGATTTTTCCTGGGTGATCACGCCCGCTCTCCGAAGGCTTTCGCCATGTCGGCGCCAAGCGGCTCGAACACCTGCACATGGCCGGGATCGAAACTGACCTGACAGATCTCTCCGGGCGCGGGCAGATAGGCGGCGGCGTGGGTCATCGCGACGGTCGAAAGGCGCTGTTCGCCGCAGGTGAGGAGCAGCCGGGTGGCCCCGGCCACCGCGAAACGGTCGACCACTTGCGCCTTGACCTGCACCGCCCCTCCGGCAGGAAGCGCCGAAGCAGGCTTCGCCTCCAGCATTTCGGGTCGGAGGCAGAGGCTGCACGCCTTGCCTTGCACGGGCTCGAAACCTCGCGCCGCCGCGCGCGGGACCTCGATGTGACCGAGCGCGGATTCGAGCGCCATGCGGCCATCGGAGACGGCCGCGATCCTCGCGGGAATCTCGTTGAGGTCGCCGATGAACTTGGCGACGAACAGGTTCTCCGGGCTGACATAGATGTCGTGCGGAGCGCCGGCCTGCTGGATGCGCCCGGCGCTCATCACCACCACCTTGTCCGACATCAGGGTCGCTTCCTCCTGATCATGCGTGACGAAGACGAAGGTAGTCCGCAGCGCCTTCTGGATGTCCTTCAGGCCGACCTGAAGCTGCTTGCGCAGTTGCAGGTCGAGCGCCGAGAGCGGCTCGTCGAGCAGCAGGATTGAGGGTTCGAGCACCAGCGAGCGCGCCAGCGCCACGCGCTGCTTCTGGCCGCCGGAGAGCTGGGAGATCCTGCGGTCGCCGAGGCCTGCGAGATCGACGAGATCGAGAAAACGCTCGACCTTGGACGCGATCTCGCGCGCCTCGAGCCGGCGCAGCTTCAGGCCATAGGCGACGTTCTCCGCGACGGAGAAATGCGGGAACAGCGCCAGGTTCTGGAACACCATGCCGATGGGGCGCTGCTGCGGCGCCAGCCCCGTCATGTCGCGCCCGTCGATCCGGATCCGCCCGCCATCGGACTCGATGAAGCCGGCGATCAGCCGCAGCAGGGTCGTCTTTCCGCAGCCCGACGGACCGAGCAGCGTCACGAAGCTTCCCGGATCGATCCCCAGCGAGACGTTCGAGAGCACTTCCGCATTGCCGTAGCGCTTCGACACGCCGGCGATCTCGATGCTGCCCGGGGCTGAAGCGTCTTGCCCCGGGGGCTGTGCGGATACTGGCATGGTCACGGCTATGCTCTCGGTCGGGACTGTGCTGGGGGGACCTGCGGCTTCCGGCCTAGCGCCGGGACGCCGCCACCATCTGCTCGATCTGGTTGATGCGGTCCTCGTGGCTGGTGACGATGACGTTCCAGTCGGGCACGTACATGCGCTCCATCAGCTGGGCGCGCGTCATGCCGAGGCTCTCCTCGATCTCCTTCGGCAGCACCGCCTGATTGTTGGTCGGGATGGCGCCGGTATGGGCCGAGAGGCGCGCCTGCGCCTGGGCATCGATGAGTTCGTTGAGATAGGCGACAGTTTGCGCGCGGTCCGACGCGCCCTTCGGCACCATGACCACGTAGGGCAGCATCAGCGCGCCCTCGCGCGGGATCACCATGTCGATGTTCGTCTGCCCCTGCTTGCGCAGATGCCAGACGCGGGTCGAATAGAAGGGAACGGCGGCAACCTCGCCGCGCGCCAGCAGCGTGTTCATATGCGCCAGCGAGGTGTAGGTCGTCAGCGCATTGCCGATGACGCGGCGGAGCGGCTCAAGCCCCGGCGTGATGTTGCGGGCATCGCCGCCATTCGCGCGCGCCAGGATCGTCAGGTCGTAGGACGAGGCATAGATGGGGCGTGTCACCGCCAGCCGGCCCTTCCAGCGCGGATCGCCGAGGTCGTTCCAGGAGCCGAAGTCCGATGCCTTGGCGAGCGTCGTGTTGAACGCGATGGCGTAGTAGGCGAAGTGGGTCGCCAGCCCGACGATCTTCCCCTGTCGATTGCGCACGATCAGTTCGGGCGAGATGTTCCGCAGAGCCGGAAACTCGGAATCCTCGAAGGCCTCGACGAGATTGGTGCGGGCGAGGCCGACCGCCTCGAAATAGGTCAGGTCGACGACGTTGTATTGCGAGGCCGTCGGCGAGCGCACGGCACCGGCGGTGTTCGGCACTTCGACCACGCGCGTCGGTATGTTGGTGCGCTGGGTGAACTGGGCCTGCAGATGCTCGCGCAGGGTGACCGCTCCCCCGCCTCCCCAGGTGGCATGAATGACATCCGCCTGCGTCGCCATGGAACTTGCGGCCAAAAGTGCAATCGAGCAGAGCAAACGCTTCATCGGTCCCCCCATCTGGTTCGGTGCCGCCGCGCCCAAAATCCGCAGCACGGCGACAGTCCGGTGAGACGGCAGGCTTGGCAAATTCAAAGGGCACCGAACTTGATAACCCAGGATTATGTCTTTGATTGCATCGCACAATAGCCCTTCCGGGTTGGCGGGCATGCAGGCGGCGATGGCTCATTCGTTCAGTGAATGAGATTGCGGGTCGTTTGAATTTGGCCGCCGCTGGCGCTGCTCCTACGCTCTTCTGGTCGGGCCGTGGCCGTTGGCGGCAGCCGGAATCCGGGAGCGTTCAGTGGCACGCATCTTCATCGGCGGCATCGCGACCGAGACCAATACCTTCTCGCCGGTGCCCACCGGACTATCCGACTTCAAGGCCTGCGGCCTCCATCACGGCGACGCGACCGCCCGCGAGCCAAGCCACTTCACCGCACCGCTTCATGTCTGGCGGCAGCGCGCCGAGGCCGATGGCCACGTGATCGTCGAGGGGCTGATGGCCTTCGCCGAACCGGGCGGCACGACAACCCGCGCGGCCTGGGACACACTGAGGCAGCGATTGCTGTCCGATGTCGTCGCGGCGGGGCGATGCGACCTGATCCTGCTCAACCTCCACGGCGCCATGATCGCGGACGGGCAGGACGATTGCGAAGGCGAGCTTCTGGCGGCGCTGCGGCAGCACGTCGGCCCGGCCGTCGTCATTGCCGCGGAACTCGACCCGCACTGCCATCTGACGCCCGCCATGGTGGCATCGGCCGACCTGCTCGTGGCCTACAAGGAATATCCCCATACTGACATCGTCGAGACCGCCGGCCGCCTCTACGATCTCGCCTCCCTTGTCCTCGGCGGCAGCCTGAGGCCCGTGGCCGGCGTGTGCGACTGCCACATGCTCAACGTCTGGCCGACGGTGAACCAGCCCATGGCGGACTTCGTCGGCAGGATGAGGGCGCGCGAGGCCGATGGCTCGGCCGTCGCATCGGTGAGCTTCTGCCACGGCTTCGCGCTCGCCGATATTCCCGACCTCGGATCGCGGATGCTCGTCTATTCCGATGGCGATGCTGACCTGGCGCGCAGCGAGGCAAGAGCCTTCGCGCGGCAGCTCTGGGATATGCGCGATGAGACACGCCGCATCACGCTGGACGAGGTCGAGGGCATCGACAAGGCGCTCCGGGCGGAACGCGGCCCGGTCGTTGTCGCCGACACCGCCGACAATCCCGGCGCCGGCGCGGGCGGCGACAGCACTCACCTTCTCCGCGAGCTCGTCCGGCGCCGCGTCTCGGGAGCCGTCAGCGGGCTGCACTACGATCCCATGGCGGTGGCAGTGTGCCGGGCCTCGGGCGTCGGCGGCCGGCTGCAATTGCGGATCGGCGGCAAGCTCGGGCCGCACTCAGGCCCGCCCCTCGATCTGGACGTCGTCGTGCGGGCGCTTGCCGAGACGCACAGCCAAGCCTCGGTCGGTGGCCAGCGAACGCCTCTCGGCGCGGCGGCCTGGGTGGAAGCCGACGGCATCGACATCGTTCTCTGCGAAAGGCGCACGCAGACGCTCCACCCCGACGCCTTCACCAGCCTCGGCCTGAGTCTCGACGACAAGTCCATCGTCTGCGTCAAGTCGATCCAGCACTTTCACACGGGGTTTGCCCCCGTTGCCGCCGAGATCATCTACGTGCGGACGTCCGCGGCCGTCCGCTTCGAGGGGCCGGTCTCGCCCTATCGCCGCAGGAACCCCGACTACTGGCCTCTGGTCGAGCGGCCTTCCGGCCTTGCGTGGTGATGCCGGGCGATCCTGCGGGCTCAGGTCAGACCTTGACCTCGCTCAGCGCCTTGGCGAAAGCCTGAAAGAACTGGTCGGCAAGCTTGCGCGAGGTAGCGACGATCAGGCGGCTGCCGAGCGCCGCGAGCTTGCCGCCGATCTCGGCCTTGGCCTCGTAGGTCAGGATCGTGCCGTCGCCATCCTCGGCGAGACGCACCTGCGAGCTGCCCTTGGCAAATCCGGCAATGCCGCCATTGCCCTGTCCGACGATCCGGCAACTGGCCGGCGCGTCGATGTCCGTGAGTTCGACCGTCCCGGAGAAGGTCGCCGAGACCGGCCCGACCTTGAGCTGCACCTTGGCGGCGAAACTCGTCGGCGAGGTTTGCTCCACCTCCTTGCAGCCGGGAATGCAGCGCTTCAGCGTCTCGACGTCGAACAGCGCGCGCCAGACGAGATCGCGCGGCGCCGCGATGCGGTGCTCGCCAACAATATCCATGATCCTCTCCCGTGAAACTCAGACGGCGCAGTAGCGCTCCTGAATATCCTTGTCGGCGAGCAGCGCCGCGGCGCTGCTCTCGTGGACGACCTCGCCCTGGTCGATGATCACCGCCCGGTCGGCGAGCTTCAGCGCCCATTCGACGTTCTGCTCGACGAGCAGCAGTGTGACGCCGGAATCGCGCAGGCGGCGGAACAGCACGCCCATCTCCTCGACAAGGACCGGCATGATGCCTTCGGAGGGCTCGTCCAGCAGGATCATCTTGGGACGCGCGATCATGGCGCGGGCGATGGCCAGCATCTGCTGCTCGCCGCCGGACATCGTCGTGCCC
>Ga0209794_1001054_pt1 | contig 25987 bp, 26 predicted proteins | sample EBPBio232013_DNA_FD_185869 | JGI IMG/M metagenome (GOLD analysis project Ga0209794, IMG submission 185869) | Wastewater treatment Type I Accumulibacter community from EBPR Bioreactor in Madison, WI, USA - Reactor 1_5/23/2013_ DNA (SPAdes)... | ecosystem: Engineered > Bioreactor > EBPR >... | reverse complement strand
GGCATCATCGATGATGCCATCGGCGCTGGCGGCAGCGATCATGGCGCGCACGAGGCGCAGCGCGCGGGCGTTATCATCGCCCCCGGTGATCTGCGGCACGCTGCCCGATGCCATGTCGCTCGCGGCGCTCTGCAGATCGAGGATTGGCTTGCCGGCCTGATAATTCTGAAGCGCCTTGTAGGCGAGCCCGCCGATGAGGGCGAGGCCGCCCATGCGCGCGGCAGAGCCCACCACGGCGCGGCCCGCGCCGGTGCCGAGCAGCACGGCGGCAAGGCCGCCCACAACTGCGCCCGCGCCCAGCGGGTTCTTGCCCGCCATGTCCTTGGCCTTGTTGACCAGATCAGCGGCGGACTGGCCGCCCGTGAACTGACCGATGAGATCATTCGCCTTGCCGGAAATGCCGGTCGCGGCATTCACCTCGCCAGCGGCCTGCTTGGCGCCGGCGGTGGCCTGCCCGAGCACGGAGGAGACGACCGAGCCGACCTGATTGACAATGCCGCCCAGGTTCTGGGCCTGTTGCGGTGTGGCTCCGCCTTGAACGAGGAGATCAAGCAGCTTCTTTGCGTCAAACATGGGGTCAGGCTCCTGCCAGATTGGAAACGCGGATAATAGAGGCGCGCATGAACGCATTCGCGCGGGACAATGGCAAGATGATGACAAGAAAAACGCCGGGCTTTTGACCCGGCGCAATTCTTTTCAAGCAAGACAAGACTTGGCGTGATCAGTCGCGCAGAAGCTCGTTGATGCCGGTCTTGGAGCGGGTCTGGGCGTCCACGGTTTTGACGATCACGGCGCAATAGGTGGAGGGGCCGGGGGTGCCATCCGGCAGGGGCTTGCCCGCCACGTTGCCCGAGACGACCACGGAATAGGGCGGCACATAGCCCACATGCACCGCGCCGGTGTTGCGATCGATGATCTTGGTCGAAGCCGAAATGAAAACGCCCATGGCAATCACCGAGCCTTCGCCGACGATGACGCCTTCCACCACTTCCGAGCGCGCGCCCACGAAGCAATTGTCCTCGATGATGGTGGGGTTGGCCTGAAGCGGCTCCAGCACGCCGCCGATGCCGACGCCGCCCGAGAGGTGCACGTTCTTGCCGATCTGCGCACAGGAGCCGACGGTGGCCCAGGTATCGACCATGGTGCCTTCATCGACGTAGGCGCCGACGTTCACGAAGGAAGGCATCAGCACCACGTTCTTGCCGATGAAGGCCGAGCGGCGCACGACGCAGTTCGGAACCGCGCGGAAGCCAGCCTTGGTGAAGGCAGCCGAATCCATGCCGAGGAACTTGGAATCCACCTTGTCCCACCAGGTGGAGCCGCCGGGGCCGCCGGAGATGGGGGCCATATCGTTGAGGCGGAAGGAGAGGAGCACGGCCTTCTTGGCCCACTGATGCACGGTCCACGCCTCGGGGCCGGATTTGCCTGCGATCTTCTCGGCAACGCGCAGCGTGCCGGAGTCGAGCGCATTGAGGGTGGCTTCTACGGCCTCGCGCACCGCGCCCTTGGAGGCAGCGGAGATATTGGCGCGATCTTCCCACGCGGCGTCGATGACGGGGCTGAGTTGGGCGGCGAGGCTCGACATGGCGTTTTCCTTGGAGACTGAAGCTTGGCGGGTTTCGTGAAAAAATGTGTCCGCTTTGTCAAGCTGAACCGGGATCGATGTTTCGATCCCGGTTCAGAGTTCTAGGTTTGACGCATTTTCGCTGACGCGGACCTCGCGGTTCTGCGCGCAACCGGCAGCCACTTGCGCGGAAAATGCTATTGAGGTGGCGGCAATACCCCTTGTCCGAGCAAAAGGCTGAGGCGATCGAGGAAATCGGGGAGATCGGATGTGATGGCATCGAGCGGGGGACCTTCTCCGCCCACCCCGGCCTCGATGCGTTTGTCCCATTCGTCCTTGTTGGAGCCCTGCTCGCCGGGCACCACCAGCACGCAGGCCATGCCCATTTCCTTCGGGATGGTGAGGTTGCGCGGAATATCCTCGAACATGGCGGCGCGGGCGGGCTCGATGCCATGCGCGGCAAGAAAGAGATCATAGGGGCGGCGCGCGGGCTTGGGCGTGAACTGAGCCGAGACGATATCGAACACATCTTCAAACAGGTGGTCGATGCCGAGCGCTTTCGACGTTTCCACCGCGTGATAGCGCGAGCCGTTGGTGAAGATGAACTTGCGGCCTGGCAGGCGCGCAATCGCGCCCCCGAGGCGGGCATCGGCCTCGATGTTCGAGCGGTCGATGTCATGTACGAAGGCGAGAAAGGCGTGAGGGTCAATGCCGTCATGCGCCATCAGCCCGTTCAGCGAGGTACCGTGCTGGGCGTAATAATATTTCTGAATGGCGCGCGCGGTAAGGCCATCCACGCCGAGAAGATGGGAGATGTATTGCGTGATCTTCTGATCCACCTTGGGCCAGAGATCGGCATGGGGCGGATAGAGCGTGTTGTCGAGATCGAAGATCCAGCAATCGATGGTCTGGAAGCGCGATATGTCGGCGACCGGCATCACAAGCTCGTGCGCGAGAGCAATGCCGCTGAGAGCGTGCCTTCGTCGAGGTAATCGAGTTCGCCGCCCACCGGCACGCCATGCGCAAGACGCGTGACCTTGACGCCCGTGGGGGCGAGAAGATCGGTGATGTAATGCGCGGTCGTCTGCCCCTCGACCGTGGCGTTGAGCGCAAGGATCACCTCCCGCACAGTGCTGCCTGAAACATGGCCGCCGATGCGGTCCACCAGCTTGGGCAACGAGAGGTCTTCGGGGCCGATTCCGTCGAACGGGGACAAGGTGCCGCCCAGCACATGGTAGCGCGCCTTGATCGCGCCTGCGCGCTCCAGCGCCCAGAGATCGGCGACCGATTCCACCACCACGATGATGCTCTCGTCGCGGCGCTGATCATGGCAGAGTGTGCAGGGGCTTTGGGTATCGAGGTTGCCGCAGGTCTCGCAGGTGACGATGCGCTCGGCCGCGATGCGCATGGCCTCGCCCAAAGGGGCGAGCAACTCCTCGCGCTTTTTCATGAGGTGCAGGGTTGCACGGCGCGCCGAGCGCGGCCCCAGACCCGGCACGCGCGCGAGCAGCTGGATCAGGCGTTCGATCTCGGGTCCGGCGAGGCTTTGGGCCATGAGGTCTTGTTCTTTTGTTTCAATGTCTTGCTGCGCAACAAACGTGCAGCAAAATCAGGAATTTCTGCACCTTATGCTGCGCAGCAATTTCGCGTCTTGCGAGGCTCTAAAACGGCAGTTTGAAACCCGGCGGCAGCGAGAGGCCGCCCATCAGGTTCTGCGTCTTCTGCGCCATCACGGCTTCGGTTTTCGCGCGTGCGTCGGCGTGCGCGGCGACGATGAGATCCTCGAGGATTTCCTTTTCGTCCGCCTTGATGAGCGCGGGATCAATCGTGATGCCCCGCATGTCGCCCTTGGCGGTGAGGGTCACGACCACCATGCCCGCGCCGGAGCGGCCTTCGACCACGGTTTCGTCGAGTTCTTTTTGCAGTGCCTCGGCCTTGGCTTTCATATCGCCCATGGCCTTCATCATGCCCATCAGGTCTTTCATCGCGGCCTCTTACAAATCTTCAGGTGGAGCATTCCTTGTCGAAGTGGTTCCGGTTCGCAGGAAGGGAATGCGACAAACTTACAAATCTTCGTCACTGAACTCGGGTTCTTCCGGTTCGCCGCTGTCCAGCGGCGCTTCGGGAATGGCGGCTTCCTCGATCTTCACGATCTGAGCGCCGGGAAAACGTTCCAGCACCGCGCGCACGGCCGGGTGGGCGGCAATGGTGTTCGCCTCCTCAGTGCGGGCTGCCTCGGCTTCTTCATGGATGGTCGGCGTGAGGGCTTCGGGGGCGACATCTTTCGCCACCGTGACACCCCAGTTCTGCCCGGTCCAATCTTTCAGCGCGCGGAAGAGGCGGTTGGGCAGGTCTCGCTCGGCACGTTCCAGCAGCGCGATCTCGATGCGCCCGACCTCGAAGCTCACGACGCGCACATCGCGCTCCAGCGCGGTGCGCAGGGTGATGTCGCGATTCTCTGCGGCCAGCGCCACCAGCTCGGGAAAGCTCTGCGGCTGCGGCAAGCTGCTCGCCTGCGGGGCCATGCGCGGGGCGAAGGCTGCACCCTGATCGGAGACGATGCGGGGTTGAAGCGCGTTATTGCCGCTGGCTTGCGGGCCGCCATTCGGGAGCGCGGGGGCGGCGCCCTGCGGCATCGAATAAGCGCCCGATTTCAGATCGCGAATGATCTCACCCGGGCCCGGCAGGTCGGCGGCGTAAGCCAAGCGCACCAGCACCATTTCCGCTGCGATCTTGGGGCGGGCGGCGGCCTGCACCTCGCCCAAGCCCTTGAGCACGATCTGCCACGCCATGGTCAGAGCGCGGATGGGGATCATCTTGGCAAAGGCGAGGCCACGTTCGCGCTCGGTCTGGCTCAGGCCGGGGTCTTTGGCGGCATCGGGCACGAGCTTGAGGCGCGTCACCACATGGATGAATTCGCCAAGGTCCGTGAGGATCGCGAGCGGGTCGGCGCCTTCAAAATGCTGGCGGTCGAAATCCTGCAGGCCTTCCGCAATGTTGCCGGACATGACCTTTTCAAACAGGTCAATCACGCGGGTGCGATCCGCCAGCCCGAGGCTGTCGCGCACATCGGCGGCTTTGACATCGCCCGCGCCGTGCGAGATCGCCTGATCAAGCAGGGAGAGCGCATCGCGCATCGAGCCTTCGGAAGCACGTGCGATGAGTTGCAGCGCTTCCGCTTCCGCCTTCACGTTCTCCTGCGCCAGAATCGTCTCAAGGTAGGCGACCATCGCCGGAATTTCGATGCGGCGCAGATCGAACCGCTGGCAGCGCGAGAGCACCGTCACCGGAACCTTGCGTATCTCGGTGGTGGCGAAGAGAAACTTCACGTGGGGCGGCGGCTCTTCGAGCGTCTTGAGCAGCCCGTTGAAGGCCGCGTTCGAGAGCATGTGCACTTCGTCGATGATATAAACCTTGGTGCGCGCCGACACCGGCTTGTAGCGCGCGGCCTCGATGATCTCGCGGATGTTGTTGATCGAGGTGTTGGAGGCCGCGTCCATCTCGATCACATCGACATGGCGGCTTTCCATGATGGCCTGACAATGCTCACCGAGGGTCGGCATGGCGATGGAGGGGCCATGCACTTCAGCGGTTTCATAGTTCAGCGCGCGCGCCAGAATGCGGGCGGTGGTGGTTTTGCCCACGCCGCGCACGCCGGTGAAGATATAGGCCTGATGGATGCGCCCGGTGGAAAAGGCATTCGAGAGGGTTTTGACCATGGCCTCCTGGCCGATCAGATCCTCGAAGCGCTGGGGGCGATATTTGCGCGCCAGAACGCGGTAGGCGCCGGAATTCTCGCTCGTTACGCTGGTGTCAGCCATGTCGAGCGCGGCTCCAATTCGCGAAAAAAGGAAGAGGTGGGAGGCTGGAACAACGACCCGTCCGGTCTCGTTAGGGCTGCTTCCTTCCGGACCTGACCCGGTTGGCGAGTGCAACGTCCACTGCCAACCTCCCGCTCGCTATATCGGATAATCGAACGCTGAAAACAAGTGGCGCGTTGGCCCTCTCCACCCTAGATTTACGACCAACAAGGGAATGGAAATGCCTGAGACTGGATTTGTGCTCGATGGAGCGCTTGAAGCGGTGGGTTTGCCGCTGGGCGATTGGCCGCTCTGCCGTGTGTTCCTCTTCGATGATGCGCGCTACCCGTGGTTGATGCTGGTGCCGCGCCGCGCTGACCGGCGCGAGATCATCGAGCTTTCGAGTGAAGATCAGGCCCAGCTGTTCTCGGAAATCTCGCGTGCCATGACCGCGCTTCAGGGCGTGGCCAAGCCTGACAAACTGAACCTTGGCGCGCTTGGCAATGTCACCCCGCAGCTGCATATCCATATCGTGGGGCGCTATGTCTCGGATGAGGCCTGGCCCGGCCCGGTGTGGGGGCAGGGCACGCGCAAGCCCTATCCGCCGCATATGGTCGGCATTCTGATGGACAAGTTGGCGCGAGCGCTGGGGTTTGAGGCATGAGCAAGCTGTTTTCGCCGCTGATGGAGCTGGGCGCGCCCGCGACCCTTGGTTTTGCCACCAATACGCTGGACCGCGCGGCGCAGCTGCGCACCAAGCCAGAGGCGGTGGAGGCGCTGCGCGCGGCGGATGAGGCTCGGTTCTATGCCTTCTGCGGCGATTATGCCGTGCTCGCCAAAGAGGGGGCGGAGCCGCTTTGGGCTTTGAGCAAGCTGCCGGGGCAAGGGCATTTCCGCGAAGAGGTTTTTCTTGGGATCGAGGATGCCGCCCAAAAGTGGGAACCGGTTTTGGGAGGGGAGGCATCCTCAAAGAATATTCCCAGGGGGCGCTTTGCCATTGCCATCGACCCTTCGCAGGAAGAAGCGCTCAAGGCTGACGAGAGCCTGCTGGTGATTGGCCTGCGCGCGCTGGCCTTCGAGGAGATGGTGGCCCCGCCGCATCTGGGTGCCATCGCGCAGGGCAAGGCGATGCTGCATTGGCATGCGACGCACCGGCATTGCGCGGTGTGCGGTGCCCCCTCGGCGGTGGCGGATGCCGGTTACAAGCGCGAGTGCCAAGCCTGCGGAGCGCTTCATTTTCCGCGCACGGACCCGGTGGTGATCATGCTGGCGGTGAAGGACGGCAAGGCGCTGCTGGGGCGCTCACCCCGCTTTCCGCCGGGGTGGTATTCCACGCTCGCGGGGTTTGTCGAGCCGGGCGAAACGATTGAAGACGCTGTGCGGCGCGAAACCGTGGAGGAGGCGGGCATCGCGGTGGGACGTGTGACGATCATGGCCAACCAGCCGTGGCCGTTTCCCGCTTCCCTGATGATCGGCGCCTATTGCGAGGCGCTGAGCGATGCGATCACCATCGACCATGAGGAGCTGGAGGACTGCCGCTGGTTCTCCCGCGAGGAGATTCGCACCATGATTGACGGCACGCACCCCGAAGGGCTGGGTGTGCCGGCCAAGATGTCGATTGCGAGCCACCTGATACGGCATTTCGTGGCGGGGTGAGGCCCATCGTGCCGTCATGCCCGCCCTTGGGGCGGGTATCCACGACTTGATTGTTCATGCCATGAAAAGTCGTGGATGACCGGGCCAAGCCCGGTCATGACGCGCCGGTTATTCAGCAGCCGGAGCCACCTTCTTGCGGTAGGGATGCGCGGGGTAAGTGCCGAGAATGGTGAGTTCCTTCGAGAAGAAGGCGAGTTCTTCCAGTGCCAGCTGCATGGCACGGTCATCCACATGGCCCTCGACATCGGCGAAGAACTGGGTGGCGGCGAACTGGCCCTCCATCATGTAGCTTTCCAGCTTCACCATGTTGATGCCGTTGGTGGCAAAGCCGCCCATCGCCTTGTAGAGCGCGGCGGGCACGTTGCGCACGCGGAAGACGAAGCTCGTCATCACATCCCCGCCCTGCACGGCATCGCCGCGCTCGCGCGAAAGCACCACGAAACGCGTGGTGTTGTGGTCTTCATCCTCGATGTTCTCGGCGAGGATTTTCAGGCCATAGACCTGCGCCGCCAGCTTGGGGGCCAGGGCCGCACGGGTGATGTCGCCGCTCTCTGAAACCTGCCGCGCAGAGCCTGCGGTATCGGCCGCGACCTCGGATTTGAGGCCCAGCTTCTTGAGCGTGCGGCGGCACTGACCCAGCGCCATGACATGGCTCTGCGCCACCTTGAGCGTGGCAAGGCTCGCCTCGGGGAGTGCCATCAGATGAAAATGGATGGGCAGGAAGTGCTCGCCGATGATGTGGAACCCAGAGGTCGGCAGCAGATGATGGATGTCCGCCACGCGGCCCGCGATCGAGTTCTCGATCGGGATCATGGCGAGATCGGCGGTGCCGTCTCCGAGCGCGGCAAAGGCATCCTCGAAGGTCGCGCAGGGCAGCGGCGTCCAGTCCGGGTAAACCTCGTTGCAGGCGATTTCGGAATTCGCGCCGCGCTCGCCCTGAAAGGCGATGACTTTGTTGGCCATGGCATAGAACCTTACTTTGAGCCGAGAATTTCTCTGGCGCGCTCTAACTCTTCGGGGGTGTCGACGCCGAGGGGCACCGTATCCACCACCATCAGATCAATGCGCATCCCGGCTTCCAGCGCGCGCAGCTGCTCCAGCTTTTCGCGCTTTTCCAGTGGGGAAGGGGGGAGCGAGACGAAGCGCTTGAGGGCTGCACGGCGATAGACATAGAGGCCGATGTGATGAAACAGCGGTCCTTCGCCCCAGGGGGCTGTGGCCCGCGTGAAATAGAGCGCGCGGTGGCGCGCGCCGGAGATGGGGCTGGCCACGGCCTTCACCACCTGAGAGGCCGTCTTCTCCTCCTCGCGGGTGATGACGGCGACGAGCGTGGAAATATCCACCGCCTCATCCTCCAGCGGCTTGAGCGCCTCGACGATGATGGCGGGATCGAGGGTCGGCAGATCGCCCTGCACATTGACGATGAGGTCATGCTTGCCCGTGGGATCGAATTTTTCAATCGCCTCGAAGATGCGGTCCGAGCCCGAGGGGTGATCCGGGTTGGTGAGCACGGCCTGTCCACCAGCCGTTTCCACGGCAGTGACGATCTCTGGGCTGTCGGCGGCGACCAGCACCGGGCCGATGCCGGATTCAACGGCGCGTTTCCACACCTGCACGATCATCGGCAGGCCCGCGATATCGGCCAGAGGCTTGCCGGGCAGGCGGGATGCCGCCATGCGGGCGGGAATGATGATGACGGGCTGGCTGGACATGGGCGGGACGGGCAGCAAAGGGTGGGCAAAATGCGGATGAAACAGAGGGAAAATGCCACGCCAGAGGCTCAGGTTTCACCCCTCACGAAAGTCGGGCAGATTCACGCGCTTATACGGGTTGCATTATGGCATTGAAAGCGGGTAATCAGCGCGATGATTTTGGCCTCGCGCAAAGCGGGGTCCGCGAGAACATGGCTTTGGGCAAAGGGCTTCTGGCATGAGCAACGAAGTGAACAAGATCGCCGGTGCGATCCTCGGCATGGCCACGCTGGCGATGGGCGTCGGCTTCTTTTCCGGCGCGCTGGTTTCCCCGAAAGCCATGACCCAGCCGGGTTATGCCCTGCCGGACGCTACGGCGGCTGGTGGCGGCGCGGCTGTTGCTGCCAAGGAAGAGGCTGTCGAGCCGATTGCCAAGCGCCTTGCCTCGGCTGATGTTGCCAAGGGTGAAACCGCTGCCAAGAAGTGCGTGAGCTGCCACTCCTTCACTCCGGACAAGAAGAACGGCACCGGCCCGGCGCTGCACGGCGTTGCCGGGCGCGACAAGGGCGCGGTTGCCGGCTTCAAGTATTCCTCTGCCATGACGGGCAAGGGTGGCAAGTGGGATGATGAGGCACTCGATGCCTTCATCGCCAACCCGAAGGCCTATGTTTCCGGTACCTCGATGGGCTTTGCCGGTGTTGCACGCGGCGATGAGCGCGCCAACATCATCGCCTACATCAAGTCGCTCAAGTAATGCGCTGACGCCTTGGCGTTGGAGGGAAAGGGGCCGCTTGCGGCCCCTTTTGTTTTCGCGGAACGACCGGCATAGCCTTGAGGCATGCGGACAGGGTGATTCGCGGGAGCGGGAATGCCACAGAAAACCTCAAGCGCAGGGTTGAGCCGGCGAGGCCTCCTCAAGGCGGGCGCGGGGATGGGCGTCGCGACGCTGCTGCCGCAGGGGGTATTCGCCCAGCAGGGCGCGCCGGTGTTCGGGCCTGCGCGCCACGGCATGTCGATTTTCGGGGATCTCAAATACCCCGAGGGCTTCAAGCGCTTCGATTATGTGAACCCGGATGCGCCCAAGGGCGGAGAGATCGCCTTTACGGTGTCGAGCGCCGGGGGCAACCAGAGCTTTCTGACCTTTGATACGCTCAACATGTTTTCTGCGCGCGGCAATGGTGCGGCGGGCATGAGCATGATCTTCGACAGCTTGATGTCGGGTTCCGCCGATGAGCCGGACAGCCTCTATGGGCTGGTGGCGAAAAGCGTGCAGGTGAGCGCGGATGGCCTCGTCTATCGCTTTGCACTGCGGCCCGAGGCACGTTTCCATGATGGCTCGAAGCTCACCGCCGAGGATGTGGTCTTCTCGGTCGAGACGCTCAAGAGCGCGAAAGCCCACACCAGCTATCGCCTCCTCCTGCGCGAGTGTCAGGGGGCAAGCGCGGTGGATCCGCATACCGTGGAGATCCGCTTTGCGCCGGGGCGCTCGCGCGAGCTGCCGCTGATTGTGGCCGGGTTGCCGATTTTCTCGAAGGCCTATTACGCCACCCGCGATTTTGACGCCGGCACGCTTGAAAGTCCGCTGGGCTCGGGCGGCTACAAGGTCGATCAGGTCGATCAGGGGCGTTCGATCAGCTACCGCCGGGTGGCGGATTACTGGGGCAAGGATCTGCCCTCGAGCGTGGGGCAGGGGAACTTCGAGCGTATCCGCTTCGAGTATTTCCGAGACCGGGAGGCGGCGTTCCAGGCTTTCACAGCCGGGGCCTATCACCTGCGCGAGGAGTTCACCTCGGTGATCTGGGCGACGCGCTACGATTTTCCGGCGATGAAGGACGGGCGCGTCAAGCGCGAGACGGCGCCCGATGCGCGCCCCTCCGGTACGCAGGGCTGGTTCATCAACACGCGTCGTCCCAAGTTCCGCGACCCGAAAGTGCGCGAGGCGATTGCGCTGGCGTTCGATTTCGAATGGACCAACAAGAACCTGATGTATGGGCTCTACAAGCGCACGAATTCCTTTTTCGAGAATTCGGTGCTCAAAGCCGAGGGCAAACCCTCCGAGGCCGAGCTGAAGTTGCTTGAGCCGCTCCGGGGCAAGGTGCCGGAGGAGGTTTTCGGCGAGCCTTTCGTGATGCCGGCTTCCGATGGTTCGGGCCAGGATCGCGCGATCCTGCGCCGTGCCGTGCAGCTGCTCAATGAAGCCGGGGCCAAGAAGACGCCGGACGGCATGGTGCTGCCGGATGGTACGCCGCTCAGCGTTGAGTTTCTGGAGGATGACCCCGCGCTCAACAAGCACACCACGGGGTTTGTCAACGCGCTCAAGCTGATCGGCATTCCGGCTTCGATCCGCACGATCGATCCGGCGCAATTCGCGCGGCGGCGGCAGGAGTTCGACTTCGATATCGTGATGCAGCGCTACACCATGTCGCTGGCGCCGGGAGAGAGCCTGAGGCTCTATTTCGGCTCGGAGGCTGCCAAGACGGTCGGCTCGCGCAACCTCGCGGGCATCGCCGATCCCGCGATCGACGCGCTGATTTCCAAGGTGATTGCCGCCAATACCCGCGAAGAGGTGCAGGTGGCCGCGCGCGCGCTCGACCGCGTGCTACGCGCGGGCCGCTATTGGGTGCCGGCGTGGTTCGGCGGCGAGCATAAGTTTGCCTATTGGGACCTGTTCTCCCGTCCCGGCCCGATCCCGCCGCTGGCAGGCTCGCTCGAAGGCGTGGCTGCCTCCACCTGGTGGTGGGATGCGGAAAAAGCCAAAAAGCAGGGCAAGTAATGGGCGCCTATATCCTTCGCCGCCTTGCCCTGATGATCCCGACGTTGCTGGGCATTATGGCGCTTTCCTTCGTCTTGATCCAGTTCGCGCCCGGTGGCCCGGTCGAGAAGATCATCACGCAGTTGCAGGGGCAGGATTCCTCGGCCACCTCGCGGGTGGGCGGGGGCGGCGGTGACATGGCGGCGCAGGCGGGCGGAGATGCCTCTTCCGCCTATCGCGGGGCGCAGGGGCTGGACCCGGCCTTCATCAAGGAGCTGGAAAAGCAGTTCGGCTTCGACAAGCCCGCCCATGAGCGCTTTTTGAAGATGATCGCGGATTATGCGCGCTTTGATTTCGGGCGCAGCTTCTTCCGCGATGCCTCGGTGATCGATCTGATCAAGGAGAAGCTGCCGGTTTCTATCACCCTCGGCCTCTGGATGACGTTGATCTCCTACGCGATCTCGATCCCGCTGGGCATCGCGAAAGCCGTGCGTGATGGTTCCGCCTTCGATACTTGGACCAGCGCCATCATCATCGTCGGCTATGCCATTCCGAGCTTTCTTTTCGCGGTGCTGCTGGTTGTGCTGTTCGCAGGGGGGAGCTTCTGGCAGATTTTCCCGCTCAGAGGGCTGACCTCCTCGAATTTTGCCGAGCTGAGCCTGATCGGCAAGATCAAGGATTACATTTGGCATGCGGCCCTGCCGCTTTGCGCCATGGTGATCTCGCAGTTCGCGACCCTGACGCTGCTGACCAAGAACTCGTTTCTGGACGAGATCCGCAAGCAATATGTCCTCACCGCGCGCATGAAGGGCCTGAGCCAGCGCCGCGTGCTCTATGGCCATGTGTTCCGCAACGCGATGCTGATTGTCATCGCCGGTTTCCCGGCGGCTTTCGTGCATGCCTTCTTCACCGGCTCGCTGCTGATCGAGACGATCTTCTCGCTGGATGGTTTGGGGCTGCTGGCGTTTTCCTCGACGCTGGATCGTGATTACCCCGTTGTTTTTGCAACGCTTTATATCTTCTCACTCATGGGCCTCGTCGTCACCCTCATCACGGATATTGTCTACACCCTGATCGACCCTCGCATTGATTTCGAGGCGCGTGATGGCTGAGGATGGTCTGCAAACCGCGTCCCTCTGTGCTCCGATGCTCACATACGAAGATGTATGCTCCGCTTCGGTGCTCGACGCCCACGCTTTTCGCCTCATCCTGAGCCATCACTTGGGGGGCCAACTTGACTGAAACGATGCTGGCTCCGCCTCTGCCCAAAACGGGCCGTTTTCTTGCGCTCTCGCCGCTCAACGCCCGGCGTCTGGCCAATTTCAAGGCGAACAAGCGCGGCTATATCTCCTTCGTCGTCTTCACGTGTCTGTTCGTGCTCTCGCTGTTTGCGGAGTTCCTCGCCAATGACCGGCCCATTCTCGCGCGCTACAAGGGCGAGTGGCTGTTCCCCGTGCTGGTGAATTACCCGGAGGAGAAATTCGGCGGCTTTCTCGCCGTAACCGATTACCGCGATCCGGTGATCGCGCAGGAGATCCGCGACCATGGTTTCATGGTCTTCCCGCCGATCCGCTTTCATTATTCCACCGTGCAGCGCAATCTGCCCGTGCCCGCGCCTGCGCCGCCGACATGGATGCTGAAAGACACGCAATGCGAGCCTATCGCCAAGTTACGGGGCGGAAAAACCTGCGCGGATATCGAATGGAACTGGCTCGGCACGGATGATCGCGGGCGCGATGTCGCGGCGCGACTGCTCTATGGTTTTCGCCTCTCCGTGCTGTTCGGATTGATCCTCACCTTCGCCTCCACGATCATCGGCGTGGCGGCTGGGGCGGTGCAGGGCTATTTCGGCGGCAAGGTTGATCTCATTTTCCAGCGCTTCATCGAGATCTGGACCTCGATGCCGCTTCTGTTCCTGCTCATCATCCTCTCTGCCGTCATCACACCGAGTTTTCTCGTGCTGATCGGCATCCTGATGCTGTTCAAATGGACGACGCTAGTGGGGGTGGTGCGTGCCGAGTTCTTCCGCGCGCGCAATTTTGAATATGTGAAGGCGGCGCGGGCGCTGGGGCTGAATGACCGTCAGATTATGATCCGCCATATGTTGCCCAACGCCATGGTCGCGACGCTGACCTATATGCCCTTCGTGCTCAATGCCTCGATCACGACGCTGACATCGCTGGACTTTCTGGGCTTTGGTTTGCCGCCCGGCTCGCCCTCGCTGGGTGAATTGCTGCAACAGGGCAAGGCCAACCTTCAGGCCCCGTGGCTGGGGCTTTCCGGCTTTCTGGTGATCGCCACCATGCTCTCGTTGCTGATTTTCATCGGGGAGGCGGTGCGCGATGCATTCGATCCCAGAAAGAGCTTCGCATGAGCGCGCTGCTTGATGTGCGCGATCTGCGCGTAGGTTTCCGGCAGGGCGGGCGTGAAAGCCTTGCGGTGAAGGGCGTGTCCTTCACGCTTGAAAAAGGCGAGACGCTTGCGTTGGTGGGAGAATCCGGTTCCGGCAAATCCGTCACCGCGCTCTCGATCGTCAAGCTGCTGAACTATCCGGCTGCCTTCCATCCCACGGGCGAAATCCGCTTCGGGGATGAGAATGTCGATCTGCTCACGCTGTCCGACGAGGATTTGCGCGCCTATCGCGGCAACCGCATCTCCATGGTGTTTCAGGAGCCGATGACCTCGCTGAACCCGCTGCACACCATCGAAAAGCAGATCGGGGAAATCCTGAGCCTGCACTCGGGGCTGAGCGGGGAGAAAGCGCGGGTGCGCACCATCGAGCTTTTGACCAAGGTGGGCATTCGCGAACCGGAAAAGCGTCTGGGGGCCTATCCGCATGAGCTTTCGGGTGGGCAGCGCCAGCGCGTGATGATTGCCATGGCGCTGGCGAACGAGCCAGACCTTCTGATTGCCGATGAGCCGACGACCGCGCTCGATGTGACGGTTCAGGCGAAGATCCTCGATCTGCTGCGCGATCTCCAGCGCGAGACCGGCATGGCCATGCTGTTCATCACCCATGATCTGAATATCGTGCGGCGCCTTGCGCATAAGGTTGCGGTGATGCAGCACGGCGAGGTGGTGGAGGCTGGCCCGGTGGCCGAGGTTTTTGCCAATCCGCAGCATGCCTACACCCGGATGCTGTTGGCGGCGGAGCCCAAGGGCGAGCCGGCGAAGGTGCATCCTGAAGCCCCTGTCGTGGTGGAGGTGAAGGATCTCAAGGTCCATTTCCCCATCCGCAGCGGGTTTTTCAAAAAGGTCACGGGCTATGTGAAGGCGGTGGATGGCGTCTCCTTGCGCATCCGCGAGGGCGAGACGCTGGGCGTTGTGGGTGAATCCGGCTCCGGCAAGACGACGTTGGGGCAGGCGATCCTGCGGCTGATCAAGTCCGAAGGCCCGGTGGTTGTGCTGGGCCGCGATGTGCAGGCCATGGATCAGGCCGCCTTGCGCCCGTTGCGGCGCGATATGCAGATGGTGTTTCAGGACCCTTATGGCTCGCTCTCGCCGCGCATGTCGGTGGCGGAGATTGTGGCTGAGGGGCTCTACATCCAGCGGCCGGACCTCAAGCTCGCGGAGGCGCGCGAGATTGTGGCGCGCGCGCTCGCCGATACGGGGCTCGACCCCGCCGCCATGGATCGTTATCCGCATGAATTCTCGGGTGGGCAGCGCCAACGTATCGCGATTGCCCGCGCCATGGCGCTTGATCCGAAGTTTGTGGTGCTCGATGAGCCGACCTCGGCGCTGGATATGTCGGTGCAGGCGCAGATTGTCGATCTGTTGCGCAAGCTCCAGCAGAAGCGCTCGCTCGCCTATCTCTTCATCAGTCATGATCTCAAGGTCGTGCGGGCGCTCTCCAGCCATGTTCTCGTGATGCGGCATGGTGTTGTTGTCGAGGAAGGTCCGGCGCGCGAGATTTTCTCGGCCCCGAAAGAGACCTATACGCGCGATCTGTTTAAGGCGGCATTCAATATAAGCCCCAATTGATCGGCGCGAGGGGCGTCGCTTAACGCCCCTCAAACCGCCTCTGTGCTGTTGTGCGTCTTGCGACGACCGGTGCAGGGAGAGACACACCAAATGAGCATCATGAGGACCATGGGCTGGATGATGCTCTGCCTGCTGATGCTGGTCGGCGCTGTCGAGGCGCTGGGCTCGGTCGGCCTGTTGCAGGCCATGACGGGCGAGGCGACGCCGCCGCCCGCGCAGGCGGCCAGCGCGACGAGTGGTGGTCCGCGCATGGTGGCGCTTCAGGCGGATTCGCGCGGGCATTTCGTCACCGATATCCGCATCAACAACCAGTTTGTGCGCTCGCTCGTGGATACCGGAGCCTCCGTTGTGGCCCTGACCGCCGAAGATGCCCGGAAGATCGGCGTCAGCGCCGCCAAGGGCGATGGGACGATGAGCGTTTCCACCGCCAATGGTGTGGTGCGTGTGGCGCGCGTGCGCATTCCCGAGCTGCGGTTGCAATCCCTCGTCGTGCGGGACGTCGAGGCGGTGATCATGCCGGAAGGCGCGATGAGCCACACCCTGCTGGGCATGAGCTTCCTCAGGCGTCTGGGCAGCTTCGAGATGCAGGGCAAGACCCTGGTGCTCAAGCAGTAAAATCACAGCGTATATTTGGCCTGAAACAGGCGCTTGCGCCCGTTTTCGTTATGTATCGTTCATCTGCATCGGGTTATGAACGCGCATCCTGAATTGATGCGGATGCACCATGTCGTTCTTTCCCAAGCCCCTGACCGCTGTTCTGCCGAATACGCGTGAGTTCGAATCCAACGCCCTCGTGAAGCCGACCGGCTTTCGCGAATATGACGCGCGCTGGTGGTTCGGCCATCCCGCCTCGGATAAGGCCCCCGAAATCAACCTGCAGGGCATTCAGGCGCTGGGTCTGGGCATCGGCACATTCCTCAAGGAAAAGGGCGTCGAGCGCCGCATCGTGGTGGGCCATGATTTCCGCTCCTATTCTTCCTCGATCAAGCTGGCGCTGATTGCGGGCCTGATGGCCTCGGGTTGTCAGGTGGTCGATATCGGCCTTGCGCTCTCGCCCATGGCCTATTTTGCGCAGTTCGCGCTGGATGTGCCGGCGGTGGCGATGGTGACCGCCTCGCACAACGACAATGGCTGGACCGGCGTGAAGATGGGCTGCAACCGCCCCGTCACCTTCGGGCCGGACGAGATGAACCGCCTGAAGGAGATCGTGCTCGGCGGTACTTTTGCGCTCGACGGCGGTGGTGGCTACACCTTCTGCGACAACCTCTATGACCTTTACTTCAAGGATCTGACGGATCGTCCGAAGCTTACCCGCAAGCTCAAGGTGGTCGCGGCCTGCGGCAACGGCACGGCCGGTGCTTTTGCCCCGCAGATCCTCGAGGCGCTCGGCTGCGAGGTCATTCCGCTGGATGTGAAGCTCGATCACACCTTTCCGCGCTACAATCCGAATCCGGAAGACATGGAGATGCTCCACGCCATCGCCCATGCGGTGAAGGAGCACGGTGCGGATGTCGGCCTCGGCTTTGACGGCGACGGCGATCGCTGCGGCGTGGTGGACAATGAGGGCAACGAGATTTTCGCCGACAAGATCGGTGTGATGCTCGCGCGCGACCTCTCCAAGCTGCATCCCAATTCCACCTTCGTGGTCGATGTGAAGTCCACCGGTCTTTTTGCGACCGATCCGGAGCTGATCAAGCTGGGTGCCAAGGCCGATTACTGGAAGACCGGCCATTCGCACATCAAGAAGCGCGTGACGGAAAAGAAGGCGCTGGCGGGCTTCGAGAAGTCTGGCCACTTCTTCTTCAATGCGCCGGTCGGGCGTGGCTACGACGATGGTGTGGTCACCGCCATTGCCGTGCTCGACATGCTCAACCGCAATCCCTCCAAGTCTATGGCGGATCTCTACCGGGACCTGCCCAAGACCTGGGGTTCGCCGACGATGAGCCCGCATTGCGATGACGAGATCAAGTATCAGGTCGTCGAGCGCGTCGTGAAGCGCATCGAAGCCATGGCGGCTGCGGGCGATACGATCACCGGCCAGAAGATCCGCGATGTGGTGACCGTGAACGGTGTTCGTGTCACCACCGAGGATGGCACCTGGGGGCTGGTGCGTGCCTCTTCCAACAAGCCTGAATTGGTGGTGGTTGTCGAAAGCCCGGTGTCCGAAGCGCGGATGCGCGAGATGTTCAAAGCGGTCGATTCCATCCTGCGCGAGAACCCGGAAGTGGGTGAATACAACCAGACGATCTGATTCGGCGCGCAAGGGTTGCGCTGAGCGAAATTCAGGCCCGCACTGGCACTCCGGTGTGGGCCTTTTACGTTTTCTAACCCCTAAGGCGGGTTCGTCCGGCAAATTTGACACATTTGTGTGCTCCTTTTTGACACAAGGCTGCATATCGCCCGTCAGCAATTTTTAACGGGATGAAAAAAATCCCCGCAGAAATTTTTCCTAAGACTGCTGTCAGCCAAAGAAAGCAATGTGTTAGGTGCGGAATTTTTGCCCTTTGGTACAAGTGCTGAAAATTTGGCACGGTTCGTGGTCATGGGAAGGTTGCGACCTTGCATTCGACCAGAATTGGCACTGCGGGAAACCAAAGTGGGCCTGAGTAAGCAGAAGGCTTCGGAACGAGACAAACCGGCGATGCCCGCGTGGCAGCGATCGAAGCGTCTTGCCCCGGTAGCGCCTGAAGCCAGCGGGAGAACCCCACGACGGTCGCCAGTTTCGAGCGTTGTGAGGCTAACCCCATGAACCTACCCGTCCTGAATTACCTGCTCTACCACCCAGATCCCGGCCAGAGAGCCGCCATCCGCAGCGCACTGGATGCTGCTGCCGGTGCTGTCTGCATTGGCGAGGGGAGCGAGCTGCCCAGTGCGCCGCCTTCGATGGCTGCCCGTGTGCCGCTGGTGATTTTCTATCGTCCCGAGCCGCGTGGCCGAAACTCCTTCCGGCAGCTGCGCCGCTGGCGTGAGGCGCGGGAAAACCTCCGCCTGCTCGTGCTGCTGGAGCCTGAGGATGCGGGCCTTGTGCGCCTGCTACTCGATGCCGGTGTCGGCGCCTTTGTCAGCCGCGATGCCTGGACCGAGGAACTGCCGACAGCCATCAATACGCTGGGCATTGGCGGTGTGTTTGTTTCGGGGCGCCTTGCGCGCTCGGCCTTCTCGCCTGTGCGCCGTGCGGAAGGGGCGGAGGTGGATGCCTTCGGGCTCACATCCCGCGAGCGGGAAATCCTCGTGATGATTGCGTTGGGCCTTTCCAACAAGGATGTGGCACGCCGGCTTGAGCTGAGTGTGCGGACGGTGGAGACGCATCGACTCAACATCCGCAAGAAGACCCGCGCCAGCTCGCGGCGCGATCTGGTGGAAGTGGCGGACAAGCTGGGGCTGATCATCGAATACGGCAGCCCGCACGGTTTGGCCGAGCGCCGCGCCGCACCGGGGTTTCACGAAGAGTGATCCCGCTTGAGCCTGCTGCTTCGGGGGACGGGGGCGCAGGTTGATGGGCCGGAACAGGGTTCCGGTTATGGTTTATCAATGCTTTCCGACGATGATGCGCTCACGCCAACCGAGCTGTTCGGCTCTGGCGGGAGGTTTTGTTGTCATGCGTCGCTTTTTCCTCCATCGCCCGGTGCGTACTGTTGCGCTCGCGGCTCTTCTGGCGCCTGTTCTGAGCGCTTCCGCTCTTGCGGCCGGTTCCTCTGCCATTGATCCTGATCCGCGTGCGCCCAGCCTTTCCGAGCTGTTGCAGCGCGAGGAGGAAGCGCGCAGCCGCAAGGCTGTGGCCGAGCCTGCCCCTGATGTGAGCGCGCCGGTGGCCCTGCCGAGCGGTCCGGCGCTTGTTCCGGCACCGGCCAATGCCAATGCGGGGCCGAAAAGCGTGCGGCAGGTCTATCCTTCGCCCTATGATCAGCGTGCGGTGACGGTGCTCGTTCCGGGCGGAAGGCTTCCGCCGCGCTGAGCGCGCCTTGCCCTGATGCGGTGGCTGGCTTACCTCATAGGCATGGCCAGCTCCTCGCAAGACTTTCTCGATGCCGCCTCTTCCCGCTTTGGCGATATCCTGATCCGGGATGAGCGGCTCGATGCGCATGTGACAGAGATGCGCGGGCTGATGCGCGGCCATGCGCTGGCGGTTTTTGCACCGCGCACTACCGCCGAGGTTTCCGCTGTCGTGACGCTTTGTGTCGAGCACGGCGTGCCCATGGTGGCTCAGGGAGGCAACACCGGGCTTGTCGGTGGCGGGCTGCCGTTTGGCGGCGTGGTAATTTCTCTGGCGAAGATGCGGGGCATCGGCCCGGTGGATGCCGACAATGCCACCGTGACGGTCGAGGCCGGGGCTGTGCTGGCGGAGGTGCAGGCGGCGGCTGATGCGGCGGGCTTTCTGTTTCCGCTCTCGCTTGCCTCCGAGGGCAGTTGTACGCTCGGCGGCAATATCGCAGCGAATGCGGGCGGCACGGCGGTGCTGCGCTATGGCAACACGCGGGATCTGACGCTGGGGCTGGAAGCCGTGCTGCCGGACGGGCGGGTTTTCAATGCGCTGTCCGGTCTGCGCAAGGACAATGCGGGCTACGACCTGAAGCATCTCTTCATCGGATCAGAGGGGACGCTGGGCATCGTCACGCGGGCGGTGCTCAAGCTGTTCCCCGCGCCGCGCACGCAGGCGAGCGCCATGATCGGGGCGCGCGATGTTGGGGCTGTCGTGGCGCTGTTCCGTCGCCTGCGTGGGCAGGCGGGGGAGCGGCTCACCACCTTCGAGTTGATGCCGCGGTTCGGACTGGAGCTGGTACTGCGGCATCAACCGGGCATGCGCGATCCTTTTGCGCGACCTCACCTCCAGTATGCCTTGGTCGAGCTGAGCAGCCCCGAGGCGGAGGCCCCCTTGCAGGCGCAGCTCGAGGCGCTTCTGGCCGAGGCTGTCGAGGCGGAGGAGGTGGAGGATGCTGTGCTCGCCCAGTCGGAAGCGCAGCGCGAGGCCTTCTGGGCGATGCGCGAGGGGATGAGCGAGGCGCAGCGCTTTGAGGGCGGCTCGATCAAGCACGATGTTTCCGTGCCGATTTCCCATGTTGCCGCTTTCATTGAAGAAGCCAGCGCGGCCTGCATGGCGGCCCTGCCGGGCATCCGCCCCTGCCCCTTCGGGCATATCGGGGACGGCAACATCCACTTCAACCTGACCCAGCCTGTGGGGATGGAGAAGGGTGTGTTTCTGGCGCAATGGCACAGGCTGAACACGCTGGTGCATGACCGGGTGCTGGCACATGGTGGCTCTATCGCCGCCGAACACGGCGTCGGCCTGTTCAAACGCGATGAGTTACCGCGCTATCGCGACCCGGTGGCGTTGGCGCTGATGGGGCAGATCAAGCAGGCGCTGGACCCTGCCAACCTGATGAATCCGGGCAAGGTGGTGCGCGTGGGGGCGGAGTTGCCGGCCTTCACACCCGGCGGGGCGTGAGGCTCACCGCTTCTCAATACGAAAACGGGTCTCAGCGCCCTCGCGCGCCAGAATCTCCACGTCATCGCCCGTTTCCCGGCACAGGTTGGGAATGTCGATCACCGCCAGAGGGTCGCTGGTTTGCACCATCAGCACATCGCCGGACGCAGCCTGAGCCAGCGCCTTTTTGGTGCGCAGGTAGGGCAGGGGGCACTTGAGGCCGATGAGATCGAGGGTCTTTTGAGCCATGGCCTCTTCTGGCGTCGATGCGCGCCAAAGGCAATATTGATCGAACACGGCTTGCTTTGCCTGCGCTTGCCCGCCATGTGGCGGAGAGACAAGACACATGGGGGGCGGTATGCGCATCATCGGCATTTCGGGGTGGAGCGGCGCGGGCAAGACCACGCTCATCGGCAAGCTCATTCCGGCGCTTCTGGCGCGCGGACGCCGGGTTTCGACCCTCAAGCACGCGCACCACCGTTTCGATATCGACCACCCCGGCAAGGACTCCTACGCGCACCGTATGGCGGGCTCTACGGAAGTGATCGTGGCCTCGGCCTCGCGTTTTGCGCTGATCCACGAGCTGCGCGATGCCCCGGAATGGACGCTCGAACAGCTCCTCGGCAAGCTCTCGCCGGTGGATCTGGTTCTGATCGAGGGGTTCAAGCGCGATCCGCACCCCAAGATCGAGGTGTTCCGGGCCGCCAATCGCAAGCCGCCGCTGCACCCGGAAGACGCGATGATCCGCGCTATTGCGACGGATGCCCCTTTCGAGGGCTGCGTATTGCCGCAGGTGCATCTCGATCACATCGAGGCGATTGCCTCGCTGGCGGATCAGCTCGCCGTTCCGGTCGAGCAGGTTTTCGGGCGCTGAGCGAGGAGCGCTTCAGCGCGGGCCAGATCGTCCGGTGTATTGAGGTTCACAAACAGATCCGGTGAATCCCACTCCACGGCAATCGCTTCATGCAGGGCCATGAAGCCCATCATGCGGCGTTCGCCCCGCGCGAGATAGTCCTCCAGGCTGGTGAGCAGGCCAATGGGCCAAAGCGCCAGTGTGGGGTGATCGCGCCCGCCCGCGCGGGCATGGGTGAGGTGCATTCCGCTGGAGGCTCCGCGGAGACGCTCAAGAAGATCGCCCGGCAGGATCGGCGTATCCACCGCAGCACTCACCAAGGCCTGCGCGCCTTGCGCTCTGGCCCAACGCAGCCCCGTCGCAATGCCCGCCAAGGGGCCGGGACGGGTGTCGTCGCTGTCGGCCAGAACGGGCAAGCCAAAGGCGGCAAAGCGTGCCGGATCACCGTTGGCGCTGATCGCGCAGGGGCGCGGGGGGCTGCCCAGGGCTGCCAGCACATGGCTCAGTAGCGGCCGCCCAGCCAACGGCAGAAGCGCCTTGTCGGCTCCGCCCATGCGGCGCGCGAGGCCGCCAGCCAGGACCACAGCGGCGATGTCGGATGACGTGTTCATGGCCGATCATGCCACCCCTGCCGGGCAGGGGGAAGACGTGACTCTGCTTCAGGCAACGAGGCGAACGATGCGTGCCGAAATGGTGCGGGCGAGAACCAGCGTGGGCACCGAGGCATAGCAACCGGGGGCGCCGAGGTTGATCCAGACGCGCGCAAAGCGGGTGAGGCTGCTGTCCATGATGATGGGCAGGCGATTGAGGTGACCCAGCGGGGCCACGGCATCAAGCTGGAAGCCGGAGAAGCGCATCACCAGATCGGCCTCGGCACGCTGGATATTCTCGCCCACGATCTGGCTCAGGATCTTGTCCGAGACAGCGCTGGAGGCCGCATGGATGAGGAGGAACGGTTTGCGTGTCGCCTTGCCGCGAAAGATCGTGGTGAGGGCGAGATCATGGGTTTCGCAACCCAGCGCCACGGCGAGTTCATCGACATTGGCGGAGGTGGCTTCCACGTGGCGGAATGTGTAGGGCAACCCGACACGACCGAAGATATCCAGCGTCTTGCGCACGACAGCCGGGGCCTGTGCGATTTCGACGTCAATCTCCGCCGAAGGTTCGGCGCTGGGGGGGATGTTCTGGGTTGCGGTCACAATCAGTCTCAACGTTCTGTTGACCGATCGACATTGCGCTTCAAGGCGTTAACAACTCATGCCGGATTTTTACTTTATCAATCGCGACCGGCGCGTGACTGAATTCCTTGAATCCACGTCTTTCGACTTCGATCATTCCTGTCGAGGATTCTATTCTGATCAGGTGGTATTCCGCCTGATGGTGGGGCGTGCCTGGCACCGCCGAGGCCGAAGCCACGCCAAGTACCGGAATAAAACAGCTTTTTCCCTCGATGCGAGCGAGGGAATGACGATGGTTATGGCCATGCAACACCAATTCCGCGCCGTGCCGGGCCAGAATTTGTGTGACGGCTTCGGCATCGTTCAGGCCACGCCCGAATCGCGCGCCACTCCTTAACGGGGGATGATGAATCATCACCACGCGGAAAAGGCCCTCGGCGCGGGTTTGATCCAGCATCTGCGCCAGAGCCTCGCGCTGGGGCTCCCCCAGTGCGCCGGTGGCGAAGAACGGCAAGGTTGGAATGCCGGAATTCACGCCGATCAGGGCGAGTGGACCCCGCCGGCGCAGATAGGGAAAACGCAGCGGTGCCTTCGGTCCTTCTCCATCGTTCCGCATGTAGGGCGAGAAGACCTTGATCATCTCCGGCAGGGAGGAGCGCACGTAGGCATCATGATTGCCGGGCACGATAGAGATCTCTTCGGGACCACCGAGCCGCGCGATCTTGAGGTGGGCTGTGGCGAATTCCGGCGCAAAGCCCACATTGACGAGATCTCCTGTCAAGGCGATGTGGTCCGGGTCCTGCGCAATGATGTCGTCGAGAATCGTCTCCAGTACATCCATGTTATGGATGGTGGCGCGGGCGCTGTGCCAGTTGAGCGCCCCGGTGAGGCGCTTGTTGAGCAGCGCGCGCAGCGGCAGGTGCGGCAAGGGGCCGATATGAGGATCGGAAAGATGGGCGAGGGTGAAGATCACGCGGGCAACCTTGCGGGCAAATCCGTTTCCGTGTCGCCCCTCGGGACGCCCCCGTCAAGCGAGAGTTTAGGCACGCCTGTGCGGCTCAATGCCCGCCAGCGGGTGATGCGCTGGGCCTTTCATCGCTGGTTTCGCCTTGTTCGTGGCATGACCATGGGGGTGCGCGCCGCCGTGCTGGATGGACAGGGGCGGGTGTTTCTCGTGCGGCATACCTATATGCCGGGCTGGCATCTGCCGGGCGGGGGGATTGAAGCCGGCCAGTGCGCGCGTGAGGCGCTGGAGATGGAACTGGACGAGGAAGGGCATATCCGCCTCGCGGGCGAGCCTGTGCTCTTTGGCGTGTATCAGAACCGGCACGCCGCCCCGCGCGATCATGTGCTGCTGTATGTCGTGCGGCATTTTGTGCAGGAGCGCGAGCGCCTGCCCGATCGGGAGCTGGCGCAAACGGGCTTTTTTCCGCTTGACGCCCTGCCCGCAGAGACGACCGCCGCGACCCGGAGACGGCTTGAGGAGATTGCCGCGGGGCGGGTTCCGCCGCCGCATTGGTGAAGCGCAGCCGGTTAAGTTCTTGACACAGGAGCGCTTGCGCCCGATCACGCATGCCATGTCCGATCTGAGCTTTTCCATCGATGCGATGAGCGCAGCCGACCATGACGCGGTCGAGCGGCTGCATGCCCGTGCCTTCGGGCCGGGACGTTTTGCGCGCACGGCTTACCGTATTCGCGAAGAGGCCGGGGAGGGCGCGGGGCTCTCGTTTGTGGCGCGCGTGGGATCGCTGCTGGTCGCGGCGGTGCAGCTCACGCCGATCAGCCTCGGCGAGACGCGCGCCTTCATGCTGGGGCCGCTGACGGTGGATCCGCCGTTCGAGGGGCGCGGCATTGGTCGCGCACTGCTGCAACGCTGCGAAGATGCGGCGCGGGCGCTCAAATCCGACCTCATCCTGCTGGTGGGTGACGAGCCCTATTACCGCCGCGCGGGCTATGTGCGCGTGCCGATGGGCCGTGTGACCCTGCCGGGACCGGTGGACCCCATGCGCCTCCTGGCGCTGGAGCTGACCCCCGGTGCGCTGGCCAAGGCGCAGGGCACCGTGCGCGGCGTGCGCGGCTGACGGTTTACCGCCGGCTTACCTCCGGCGGCGCAAGCCTTCGATGCCCCATGTCAGGATCAGCGGCAGCAGGAGCAGGGCGAGGCCGATCAGCCCCAGGCCGAGCGGGGCCACGGAAACCCCCTTGAGCAGGCTCGCCTGCGTGGGGCGAAGGCCCATGTAATCCTCGCCGGAAAACTGCGTGCCGGAGCGGATATCCGCCAGCTTGGGCACGACAAGGCTGCCTCCCACCTCCAGCCGCCGTGCGTTGCCGCCCGTGGCCTGCGCCAGTGGGGCCAGCAGAGCCGTGGTGCTCACCACTTTTCGGAATTCGCGCGGGTTGGCCTGGCCGATGTTGAGCCAGTTCACCAGCCCGCCATTCTCGGCCTTGTAGAGCCCGGCGCGCTTGGCGGTGACTTCTGCTTTCCAGAAGCCCGGCTCGCTCTGGGTGAGGGCGATGCTCTCGATGCCGCCGGCGGGTTCGGTGAGGCGCACGGGGCCGGGCGCACCGCCCAGCGTGCGACGCTCGATGATGATGCGGTTGCCGCTGGCGGAAAGATTGAGCGCCTCCTCCTCCAGCTCCGGCTCCTTCATCAGCCAATGCGAGAGGCGGCGCAGCAGATCGAGATAGGGACCGCCGCCCTTGTAACCGCGCGCCCAGAGCCAGATGTGGTCGGAGAGCATGAGGCCGACGCGGCCCTTGCCCTCGCGCTTGAGTTCGAGCAGCGGGTTGCCGTCGGGCCCGCGCATCAGCCCCTGTGCGCCAAGGCCCCGTGCGGCGATCTGGCGGAAGAAGGGGGCCCAGCTCGGCGCTTCGCCCGGTTTGCCCGCCCCCTCGAGCACGCGCGTGACCGGGTGGCGACGGCCCAGATCGGTCAATTCCGGCCGGAAGGCGCGTTCGATCAAGCTGCCGGTGGGCTGGGCGGGGAGAATATCCGAGATGGGCGTGGAGAGCAGGCCGTTGCGGTTGAGAATCTCCGGCCCCACGGCAAAGAGTATCGCGCCGCCCTCGCGGACATAGCGCACCATGTTC
>Ga0209794_1001052_pt1 | contig 26042 bp, 20 predicted proteins | sample EBPBio232013_DNA_FD_185869 | JGI IMG/M metagenome (GOLD analysis project Ga0209794, IMG submission 185869) | Wastewater treatment Type I Accumulibacter community from EBPR Bioreactor in Madison, WI, USA - Reactor 1_5/23/2013_ DNA (SPAdes)... | ecosystem: Engineered > Bioreactor > EBPR >... | reverse complement strand
CCGTCGCGCGCGATCATCCGCTCGGCGGCCCGCACGAAATCGCGCGCGCGGCGGAAGGAGAATGCACCGACGACGATGGGATCACGCGAGGGGTCGGCCAGCGGCACCTTCGTCGAGATGCGGTTGATGCGGCCATCTGCATCTGCGTCGATCCAGCCGAACATCTGCGGCTTGCGCTGCGCCAGCGGGTGGCCGCGCGCGCCCCAGACGGTGACGTCGGTGTCCGCCTCGTCCAGCAGCCTGGCATGGGCCTTCGTGTCGAAGACCATGCCGTTGTCGCAGGCGATGACCGTCAGGGGCGCGTCGAGAGCGACACCGTCGAGGCCGAGCAGGCAGGTGCGCGCCTGACCGTCGGTGACGGCGTCGAGCACCTCGAAGGTCGCGTCGGGGAAGGCGCCGGCGATCGCGCGGGTCACAGGTTCGAGCCCGGGCAGATCCCTGCGCAGGATGAAGCGCTGGCGCGGCGCGCGAGGCGCGTCGAGAGCCGCCTGGATGACCATGGGCTGCCCCGAAACCGGAATCAGCGGCTTCGGGTCGGTGTAGCCCTCGTCGGCGAAGCGCTTGCCAAGGCCGGCCATGGGAACGAGGAGGCAGCCATCGGGCCGCGCAGCCGCGTCGCGCTGGCGGTTGGGATCGGTCAGGCTGCGGAAGACGCCGGACCAGTAGAGATATTCCCTCAGATCCTCCGGCGTGCCCCATTGCATGAAGTGCCGGAGATCGTAGACCGCGATCTTGCGGCCGCTCTGCATCAGCGGCTTGTAGGCAAGGCTCACGTAATATTCGCCGTTGATCGACAGGTCCTGCGCGACGGTCGTCTCGCAGGCTTCCGCCAGCAGGCGCGCCGAGCGGAAATAGTAGGTGCCGCTGGAGGCATATTCCTCGGACGGCCGGTCCGTGAAGGGCTGCTTCTCCTGGATGTCGGAGGCCCAAAGCCCCTCGTGCTTCATGTAGGCGTAGAAGGTGCTGCCGAGGCTGTGCGGATGGAAGCCGCGATAGGCCGGGATCGCCCCGTCGCACCCGCACTCCTGCACGAAGGCGAGAAAGTCGTCGTAGTGCCAGTAGCAGGTGAAATCGCAGTAGTTGACGATGACCGGCCGCGCGGGGTCGAGCTCGGGAAGCACCTGCATGACCGCGTGGACCGGACCGAGGCGATGCGGCTCGACCGCGACGATCTTTGCCGTCGGCGCGATGCCAAGCAGCAGGTCGCGCATCTCGTAGCCGGGATCGGCCAGGTGATCGCGGTTGCAGATGAAGGTGATATCCGTCGCGCCGGGGAACATCTCCACGACGTGCTGGATGATCGGCTTGCCATCGACCGGAATAAGGGGCTTCGGCACGTCATAGCCGGCGCGCCGGAAACGCTCGCCGAACCCCGACATCGGGATGACGATCTGGGGGGAGATCGCGCTCATCGCGGTCCTGCCAACCTCATGCGATGTTTTTCCTGATCCCAGTGGATCAGGTCGCCCTCGTCCCCGGTGCTCAAGAATACGGTTCGCTCGGGCGCGTCAAGCCGTGACAGCACCATCCCCAGGCAATCCAGCATCGGGGCGACGCAGCGGTTGGCCTCGGGGCCGAGAAGCACGCCTGCGCCGGGCACGACGAGGTAGTCGGGGAGCTTCCCCGTCCGGCGGCGGTGGTCGTCGATGCGCGCCACAGCCTCGGTCGGAGGCGCGCTGACGAGTGGGCTCGCGCCGAGATAGACGACATGGTCGGGATAGAGGGCGCCGGCCCCGGCGATGGCCAGCGCCTGGTCGAGTGAAGCGGCATGGACGCGCGGGTCTTCAGGCACTTGCATGCCGCTCGCCTCCGCAATGGTTCCCAGAATGTCCCATCGGGGCATGCCTGCCGGGCGTGGTGCGACATGAAGCCGCCGCTCGACCTCGGCGAGCAGTGCGTCGGCAGCCTCGACGTTGTCCGCCTGCACGATGAGGCCGTGATTGGCGAGGACGTAGATGTCGGCCTGCCGCGCTTCCTCGATCAGGAGCGCCAGGCGGCGGCCGGGACGTGCATAGGGAATCCATGTCCAGTCGAGGCCGGTAAGCTTTTCAGCGACGAGGGATTCGCCGTCGCCGCGGGCGGCGTGGACGATGGTGTTCACCGAGTGGACATGAACGACGACGCGCTTCGGAAGCAGCCCGTGAATGACCGTCTCAATGGACGGGCGGGCTTCCCGGGCGTCGGACAGGGCTTCTGCCCTCAATTCCTCGCCCGTCGCCCGCGTCCGCTCGATTTCGGCCGACAGCCGGTCGAGCGGCAGTGGCATGAACAGGTCGCGCTCCTCGGCTTCGCTCAGCCATGTGCCGGACGCCTTCACGAACAGCATGCCCGACAGCTTGAGGGAGGTGTTGCCGCCAGCGCCCTGGATCAGCGTTCGGTCCCGCCCGATCCGAGCGGAAAAGGCGCGCAGCGCGGACAGTTCGGGATGATCTGCGGTGTTTTTCCCGGTTGTATCCACAGTCGCTCCGGTTGCCGTTGAAATGCACTGTCACGCGCGCTGGCGGCGTCCGCCTGTCCCTCAGCGCCAGCGCCGGTGCAGCCAGAGCCATTGCTCGGGATGCTCGCGCACCCAGCCCTCGACGACATCGGTCATCATCTGCATCGAGGCTTTCACGTCGATGCGGCCTTCGGCGTCGCGGGGGAGGGCGAGTTCTTCCGTCGCCTCCAGCCGGAACCGGTTGCCGGGCAGGCGGATGACCCGCGCGCCGTGGACCGGGCAGTCGAACTCGCGGGCGAGGCGCGCGGCCGTTGGATTGGCCTTGGCCGGGCGGCCGAAGAAGGTGACGTCGACGCCGCGGTGGAGATGCTGGTCGATCAGCATGCCGACATGGGCCGACTTCTCGAGCTCGCGGGCGAGCTGCAGCACGCCCGCGCCGCCCGAAGCGACCATCTTGCCCATGGTCTTGCCGCGAATGCGCTGGATGGCGCGCGCCACGAAGCGATTGTTGGGCATGCGGTAGAGCGCCGTCATGTCGAGGCCGTGGGCCGCGGCGGCGACCGCCGGCATTTCCCAGTTGGCCAGATGGGCGGCGAAGAAGATGGCCGGCTTGCCGTCGTCGCGCAGGTGCTCGAACAGCGGCACGTCCTCGGTGATGATCCGGCCCTCGTTCGGACGGGCGGGGTCGTAGTCCCAGAGATCGTCCATGCAGGCATATTCGAAGGCCGTGCGGCCGAGATTCTCCCAGCACCCCTTCAGGATCACGCGGATTTCCTCCTCGGATTTCTCCGGGAAGGCGGCCCTGAGGTTGGTGTAACCGGTGCGGTTGGCCGAGATCAGCGGCGCGATGGCCGGCAGGATGCGGCCGCCGAGGTCGCTGGCGCGGTCGGGACCGAGCGAGCGGATCGCCTTCATGGCGCCGAGCACGAGCATGCCGACGAGCCAGTCGAGCGGCAGCATCGCCCAGGGGATGTTGTGGCGGATCCAGCGGACCAAGGCGGTGGGCCTCAGATGTTGACGAGGATCTTGCCGAAGACCTTGCGGCTTTCCAGCCGGTCGAGGGCCTCGGAAAAGCGCGCGAGCGGCAGTTCGGTGTCGATGACCGGGGCGACGCCCGCCTCGATCCGCTTCAGGCCGTCGGCGATGGCGCGGATCGGCGCGCCGAACGAGCCGAAGATCTTGTACTGCTGCTGGAACAGCTGCATCAGGTTGAAGGTGATGGTCGCACCCGAGGTCGCGCCGCAGGTGGCGAGGCGGCCGCCGCGCCTGAGGCAGAACAGCGACTGGTTGAACGTGTCCGCGCCGGTGTGCTCGAAGGCGACGTCGACGCCCTTCTTCCTGGTGATCTTGCGCACGACGCCCTCGAACCGCTCGGTCCGGTAGTTGATGGCGTGGTCGGCGCCGATGGCGAGCGCCTTCTCCACCTTCTCGTCATCGCCGACCGTGGTGATCACGGTGCAGCCGAGCGATTTCGCCAGCTTGATCGCGATGGTGCCGATGCCCGAGCCGCCGGCCTGCACCAACACGGTCTCGCCGGGCTGAAGGCGGCAATTGTCGATCAGCATGTGCTCGACGGTGGAGAAGGTGATCGGCGCGGTCGCCGCGTCGCGCAGCGAGACCGAGGCCGGGACCGGGACGACATGGCGCGCCTCCATGGTCACGTATTCGCAGGCGAAGCCGTCGATGTGGAAGCCCATGATGCCCTGCACGTCGGTGCACAGGTTGTCCTGGCCGGCCTTGCAGAACTGGCAGGTGCCGCAGGTCTTGGCGCCGAACATGGCGACCTTGTCGCCCGCCTTGAACGCGCCGACGCCAGCGCCGACGCTCTCGATGGTGCCCGAGGCTTCCGCGCCGACCACGAGCGGCATCTTGCGCTTGGCGAAGGCCATGCCGCGATAGCCCCACACATCGATGTGGTTCAGCGCGACGGCCGCGATCCTGATCCGGACCTCGCCGGGCCCGGGAGCCGGGGCATCCTCGATGTCCTCGATGCGGAGGTCACGGTCGCCGTGGAGGCGGAGAGCGCGCATGGAACGGTCCTTTCGGGGCGACGGAAGCCCGAACAAGGGCAGCAGGCGCCCGTACGACATGGAGTGGCGCTGCCTAAAGCGCGGCGCGGGCAACGTCAACCGAAGGCGTCCGGCGTTTGACCGCCCTTCCGGCACGGGCCTAACCTTCGGCCCGGTGGTTCGGGCAGGGAGCTCGGCTTGCGGCGGCGGGTGCGCAGGATGCAAGTGGCGGGGATCGCCCTCGCGGCGCTGCTGCCGGTGGCGCCGGTCTGGGCCATGGGCAGCGCGCCCGCCATCCCGCCCTTCCGCGAGGTCGACAGCGACCCGTCATGGCCGCCGAAGCCGCCGCGATTGCGAGCCGCCCTTGCCGTTCTCCCGTCGCTGTCGACCAGCGTGCATTCGCTGGTCCTGATCCCGAGCCTGTCGGCGCGCGGCACGTTCGGGCCGATCTTCGACTACGGGCTGGCCCTGCAGGCGCGCAGCGAGCGCTACGGGCGCGGCGCCGGGCAGGGCGACAATATCGACGTCGTCTGGGCCACTGCCGGGATCGCGCGCAGCGCCGGCCCGGTCACGTTCACGGCCTTCGCCAGCAACGGCACCGGCTTCTACGCGACTTTCGGCCCGTTGATCGGCCATGCGCAGGAATATGGCGGCAGCGTCGGCATCGATTTCGCCGGCTTCTCGCTCGGCGCGGACCGCTGGTGGATCAGCCCGTCGGTCGAACTGTTCCGGCGGGTCTCCGCGCTGCCGGAACTGCGGTTCCGGCAGGTCTCTCCGGGTGTCGAGCTGAGCGGGCGGATCGGCGACCTGCCGGGATGGTTCCGTCTCGGCGCCTCCGTGGACTTTCGCAGCTACGAGGACGGCAGGCGCGACCGGATCGTCACCCTCAATGCCAGCTGGGGACGGGTCGTGGCGCGCAATCTGGCGGTCGGCCTGCGCGCCGAATATGCCCGCAACACGGCGACGCCGCGCGGCAACGGCTATGCCTCGTTCGAGTTCGGCCCGTTCCTGATCCTGTCGTTCTCGACCGCCCCGCCGTCGCCGCGCGAGGAAGAGGACGTGTTTCCGGGCCGTCGCCGCCGGTTCTAGTTCCGGCCCCAGAAGGGTTGAAGCGGCAGGCCTCGTCCTCTATAGCAGCAGCAACTATGCCGGACGCCCCTTGCGGGCGAACGTGCCCCTTTGCGCTACGCGAGTTTGCGCTGCGCGATATAGTCGCGCCGCCCGCACGGAGACTTCAGAGCCATGTCGTCCACTTTCGAAACCGTCTCGAAGATCATCTCCGAGACCTGCGACATCCCGCTGGAGAAGATCACGCCCGAGAGCCACGCGATCGACGATCTCGGCATCGATTCGCTCGACTTCCTCGACATCGCCTTCGCCATCGACAAGGCGTTCGGCATCAAGCTGCCGCTGGAGAAGTGGACGCAGGAGGTCAACGAGGGCAAGGCGAAGACCGAGGACTATTTCGTGCTCGGCGCGCTCTGCGCGAAGATCGACGAGCTGGTCGCCGCCAAGGGCGCGGCCTGATTCGAGGCGCGGCCTGATTTTGCGCGCCGCCTGATCCCTGTCGCGGGCCGGCCGAGCGCGGGCCCGCCACCCTCTCCGATCTCCAGCGCGGGAGACCCGCCTCCCATGCGGCTCGAATATTTCCAGATGATCACCCGCGTCATTTCCTTCGACGCGGAGGCGAAGACCCTGACGGCCGCCGCCGACGTGCCGGCGGAAAGCCCGGTCTTCGAGGGCCATTTCCCGGGTTACCCGCTGCTGCCGGGCGTCCTGATGATCGAGGCGATGGCGCAGACCTCCGGCTGGCTGATCCTCGGCCTGAACGGCCTGACCGCCATGCCGTTCCTGACCGGGGCCAATTCGGCGAAGATGCGCGACTTCGTGCCGCCCTCGACCCCGCTCCAGGTGCACGCGCATCTGATCGGCGACGGCTCGGGCTACGCGGTCACCAAGGCCCACATCACCCGCGAGGGCAAGAAGGTGGCCGAGGCGGAGATCCGCTTCGCCGTGAAGACCTTCCCGGACCCGAAATTCGCGCAGATGATCCGCGAATGGGGCGAGCGGCTGGAATTTCCCTTCGAGAAGCTGGCGGCCGCCTGAATCCGCGGCGCAAGTGCGAAAGCGCTACCCTTGTCGTCATGGCCGGGCTTGTCCCGGCCATCCGCGACTTGAGCACGCTGCTAAGAGGAAGTCGTGGATACCCGGGACAAGCCCGGGCATGACGGAAGCGGCATCTCAAACCATTGCGGGCTAGCCTCTGAGGCAGCGTGCGCTGGCGGCGCGGGGAGAACGCTTTACCCGGCCGATCTTGCCCTTCCGCCGGCCGGTCGTTATGTCCGGGCCTTCCGCCGCCTTTAAGAATTCGCAGGAACATCCCGATGGCGCACGAAAAGCCCCGTCCCGAGAGGGAAGCCTGGATCACGGGGATCGGTCTCGTCTCCGCGCTCGGCGAGGGGCTGGACGCACATTGGGCCGCGTTCAACGGCGGCCGCGATGACTGGCTGAGGCTCGATACCGCGACCTACGCGCCCTATCAGGTGCATCCGGCCGTCGCCATCGACGTGGCGAAGCAGATTCCCGATCGCGGCGACCGCCGGCAGATGGAAGCCTGGCAGCGCCTCGGCACCTATGCGGCGGGCCTTGCCCTCGACGATGCCGGCGTGAAGGGCAATGACGACGTCCTGAAGAGCATGCACATGATCGTCGCGGCGGGCGGCGGCGAGCGTGACTATGCGGTGGACGGGCAGCTCCTGTCGGGGCTCGAGGCCTCCAACGAGCCAGCCAAGTTCCTCAACGAGCGGCTGATGAACGACCTCAGGCCGACGCTGTTCCTCGCGCAGCTCTCCAACCTGCTTGCCGGCAACATTTCCATCGTCCACGGCGTCGTCGGTTCCTCGCGCACCTTCATGGGCGAGGAAATGGCCGGCGTCGACGCGGTGCGCGTGGCGCTCGCCCGCTGCCATGCGTCCCAGGGCGACATCTTCCTCGTCGGCGGCGCCTATTCGGCCGAGCGGCCGGACACGATCCTGCATTTCGAGCTCGGCCACATGAACTGGAGCAAGGACTGGGCTCCGGTCTGGGACCGCCCGAGCGACGGTGGCGGCACGATTCTGGGCTCGGTCGGCGCCTTCCTCGTCATCGAGGCGCGCGAGCACGCCGAAAAGCGCGGCGCGAAGCCCATCGCCAAGCTGACCAAGGTGTCCTCCGATCGGACCACCCGCAAGGACGGCAAGGCCGAGCACACGATGGCGGTGCAGTGGAACGAGATTTCGCCGAGCCTCATTCCCGGCGCGACGGTGGTCGTCTCGGGCGCGACCGGCGTCGTCGATGCGGTCGCCATCGAGCGCGACCTGCTCGACCAGCGGCGCGTGCCGACGCGCGCCACCGCTTCGGTGCTCGGCCATAGCGTCGAGGCGGCTTTCCCGGCCAATATCGCGCTCGGCGCCATGATGGTGTCGCGCGGCGCGGCCATCCCGCCGGTCGGCGGTTCGGCAGCGGAAGCGGCGATGACCCGCAAGGTCAAGCAGGCGGTGGTCACCTCGGTCGGCCACTGGCGCGGCGAGGGCATGGGCCTCGTCGAGGCGGTCTGAAGGAGGGCAGGATGGCTTCGATGAAGGACAGGCACGGCCGGCCCGTTGTGGTCGTCACCGGCATGGGCGTCGTGACCTCGCTCGGTCAGGGCAAGGACGAGAACTGGACCAAGCTCACCGCCGGCCAGTCGGGCATCCACACGATCTCCCGCTTTCCGATCGACGGGCTGCGCACGACCATCGCCGGCACGGTCGATTTCGTGCCGTTCGAGAACGCGCCCGACCTGACCACCAAGATGGCGGCGCTGGCTGGCGACGAGGCCGTGGCCGAGGCTGGCATCGGCGATGCCGGCAGCTTCCCCGGCCCGCTGTTCCTCGGCATGCCGCCGGTGGAGCTCGAATGGCCGCAGCGGCAGGACCTTGCCCGTGCCTCCGGCAAGGCTGCCGACATCACCTATGCCGACATCCTGAAGGGCGCGGCCGCCAGGGATTTCGGCGCCATGCAGAAGCGCTTCCTGTTCGGCTCGGTCGGCGACGAACTGTCCGACCGCTTCGGCACCAAGGGCGCGCCGATCTCGATCTCCACGGCCTGCGCCACCGGTGCCACCGCCATCCAGCTCGCCGTCGAGGCGATCCGGCGCGGCGAGACCGAGGCGGCCCTCGTCATCGGCGCGGACGGCTCCGCGAACCAGGAATCGCTGGTGCGCTTCTCGCTGCTTTCGGCGCTGTCGACGCGCAACGGCGATCCGACCGCCGCCGCGCGGCCCTTCTCCAAGGACCGCGACGGTTTCGTCATGGCGGAAGGGGCGGGGGCTCTCGTCCTCGAATCCTACGACCACGCGAAGGCGCGCGGCGCGACCATCCTCGGCGTCGTCGAGGGCTGTGGCGAGATGGCGGATTCGTTCCACCGCACCCGGTCGAGCCCGGACGGCGCGCCGATCATCGGCTGCATCCGGAACGCGCTGGACGATGCCGGCGTGACGGCGGCCGACGTGCAGTATGTCAACGCCCACGGCACCTCGACGCCCGAGAACGACAAGATGGAATATGTCGGCCTCGCCGCCGTCTTCGGCGACCATCTCGCCAATGTCGCGGTCTCGTCCAACAAGTCGATGATCGGCCACACGCTGTCGGCGGCAGGCGCGATCGAGGCGGTGTTCACGCTGATGACCATCCGCAACGGCGTCATTCCGCCGACGATCAACCACACCGAAGCCGATCCGGCGATCAAGATGGATCTGGTGCCGAACAAGGCCCGCGAGGCCAAGGTGACCCGCGCCATTTCCAACTCCTTCGGCTTCGGCGGCCAGAACGTCTGCCTCGTGCTTGCGGCGGAGCCGGCCTGATGGGGCGTGTTCTCGTCACCGCCGGTGCCAAGGGCATGGGCGCGGCCATTGTCCGCGCTCTGGTCGAGGCCGGCCACGATGTCACCTTCACGGTACGTTCGTCCGGCGAGGCTGCCGAGGCGCTCGCCGCCGAACTGAAGGCCGCCCATCCCGGCCGGGATGTCGCCGTCGCGACGCTCGACCTCGCCGACAAGGCGGCCGTGGACGCCTTCTGCGCCGAGCTGGAGCAGGGCGAGGCGCTCTATGGCCTCGTCCACAATGCCGGCCAGCCCTATGACCAGCTGGCCGCGGTGATGGATCAGGCCAAGGCCGAAGCCGTCATGCAGGTGAATTTCTTCGCCTTCACCCGTCTGGTGAACGCCGCCGTGCGGCCGATGATGCGGGCGCGAACCGGACGCATCGTCGCCATCGGCTCGGTGACGGCCGAGCGCTCCAATCAGGGCAATGCCGCCTACGGCGCGTCCAAGGCGGCGCTCGCCGCCTATTGCCGGACGCTGGCCATCGAGAGCGCCAAGCGCGGCGTGGCCGTCAACGTCGTCGCCCCCGGTTTCGTCGATACCGACATGATGGCGAAATATGCCGACTACCGCGACAAGATGGAGAGCCAGATCCCGGCCGGCCGCTTCGCGCGGCCCGAGGAGGTCGGCGCGCTGGTTGCCTATCTGATGTCGCCGCTGGCGGGCTATCTGACCGGCGCGACCATTGCCATGGACGGCGGACTCACGGCATCGATGGGCCTGCAACGCTAGGTTGGAGACTGCGGGACGCCATGACGGCCGCCGACTTGCCGGCACCTGACGCCCCGCCCCCCAGCCGCTCGATGCTCGGCTCGGCCTGGGCCTGGCTGCTGGCGACCATCGACGATCCGAACCGGGCCGCATGGCTCTATCTGCCGGTGCTCGCCTTCCTGCCGCTGACCTTCGGCAGCGTCGCGACCTTCTTCTATTTCGGCGCCTGCATCTATGTCGGGCTGATCTTCCTCGGCCGGCGCCTCACGTGGGTCTGGCCGCCGACAACCGCCTTCGGCTGCCTTGCGACGCTCGGCTATTTCGCGGTGACCATCGTCTCGCCGCTGTTCTTCCCCGACAAGGTCGATGGCTGGCGCGATGTCGGCACGGCGTTCCACTACCTGACGCTGACCATGCTGGTCGGCGCGCTGGTGCAGACGCCGAAGGTCGACGTCTTCGACCTGTTCCTCAACGGCCTGCGCGCCGGTGCCATCGTCTCGTTCGGCCATGCGCTGGTTCAGGTCTTCGTCGTGGGTCATCCGCGGGCGACCGCCGGCATGGCCAACGCCATTCCCTTCGGCGACACGGCGATCCTCGCCGCCGGCCTCTCGATGGTCGGTTTCGCGCGGCTGTCGCCGCGCATGCGCGCCTTCGCCTTCCTCGCGGCGCTGTCGGGGATCGGCGGCTGCCTCCTGTCGCAGACGCGGGGCGCCCTGCTCGCCCTGCCGCTGATCGTCGTGGTCGTCGGCGTGCATCTGTGGCCGCTGATCCGCCGGCGCGCGGCGCGCGCCCTGCTGGCGCTCGGGCTGGTCATGATGGCGCTCGGCCTGTTCGGCACGCTCGCCAAGATCCCCGACCGGATCGCCCAGGTTCGACAGGGGATCGAGACCGCTGAGCCGGCGCGTCACCGCGATCCGGCGACGGCGCATCGCGTGATCCTGTGGACCTACGGGCTCGACGCCTTCCTCGACCGGCCGCTGCTGGGCTATGGCAGCCAGAACTCGGTGGACGAGGTGCGCGAGCGCGCGGCCCGCGCCGGCTTTCTCCTGCCGGCTTACAGCCACCTGCACAACGAATACATGACCACGGCGGTGGGGCGCGGCCTCCTCGGCCTTCTCGCCCTGCTCCTCATGCTGGCAGCTCCGGTCATCATCGCCCTCGGCTCGCCGCCGGACGAGCGCCAGCGCGACCGCATCGCCTTCGCGGTGATCCTGTCGGGCAGCTACGCCCTGTTCGGCCTCACCAACCTGCTGTTCAGCCACGACCAGACCAATACGGTCTATGCCTCGGCCTATCTGGTGCTTCTGGTGGCCTCGCATCAGGCCGCCGTCGGTCTGAAGACCTTCCGCCGGCCGTTCCTCGGCGTGCCGCCGGCCCGCTGAGTGTGACCCCGGCAACCATTCCCGTTGACCATGCAGGGCGAAGTCTGTGGCGCGCTGCACTGCGAGGAGCTAGGGCTTGGCGAGGCATGCCGAACGAAGCGTGAAGGGTTTGGTTACAATGGCCGAGAAGTCGCGGATCGTCCCTGTGATCCTGTCAGGCGGCGCCGGAACGAGGCTCTGGCCCGCCTCGCGCGAGGCCTATCCGAAACAGTTCCTGCCGCTGCTCGGCGAGCGCTCGACCTTCGAGGAGACGCTCCGGCGCGTCGCCGATCCCCTGGTCTTCGCCGATCCGGTGGTGGTGACCGGCGAGGATTTCCGCTTCCTCGTCGCGGACCAGCTCGCGCGCTCGGGCACGGCCGGCCGGATTGTCCTCGAGCCGATGCGCCGCGATTCCGGGCCCGCCATCGCGGTTGCCGCCGAACTGATCGTCCGGGCCGATCCGGACGCGGTGATGCTGGTGCTTGCCGCCGACCACCTCGTCTCCGATGCCGCCGCCTTCGCTGCGACCGCGCAGGCCGGCCTTGCCGCCGCAGAGGCCGGCGCTCTCGTCACCTTCGGCATCAAGCCGACCCATCCCGCCACCGGCTACGGCTATATCCGGCCGGGCGACATGATGGACGGGCGCGTGCGCATGGTCGCCGCCTTCGTCGAGAAGCCGGACGAGGACCGCGCCAGGGGCTTCGTAGCCGAGGGCTATCTCTGGAATTCCGGCAACTTCCTTTTCCGCGCCGACGTGTTTCTCGCCGAACTCGCCCGCTTCGAGCCGGCGATCGCAGCCGCCGCCAAGGCCGTCGCGGGCTCCATCGCGGTGGACAAGGCCGGCAACGTCACCTTCGAGCGGATCGACCGCGAGGCCTTCGCGGCATCGCCGGCGAAATCCGTCGACTATGCCGTCATGGAGCGTACGGACCGCGCCGCGGTCATCGAGGCCGACTATGCCTGGTCGGACCTCGGCTCCTGGGAAGCGCTCTGGGACATGGCGGACAAGGATGAGGCGGGCAATGCCGTGCGCGGCGCCGTGTCGCTGTCCGGCACCCGCAACTCCTATGTCGCGAGCGACGACATCCATACCGCCGTGATCGGCCTCGACGATGTCGCGGTGGTCGCCACCAAGGATGCCGTCCTTGTGGCCAAGCGTTCGGTCGCGGCCGAGCTGAAGGGCCTCGTCGCCGATCTCCGCAGCCTGCCCGAGACCCGCCGCCTCGCCGACGAGCACCGGCAGGTGCTGCGCCCCTGGGGCTCCTACGAGAGCGTCGATCGGGGCGAGCGCTTCCAGGTGAAGCGCATCGTGGTCAAGCCGGGCGCGCGCCTGTCGCTGCAGAAGCACTTCCACCGCGCCGAACACTGGATCGTCGTGAAGGGAACCGCGACCGTCGAGGTCGATGGCAAGGCGACGATCGTGCGCGAGAACGAGAGCGCCTATATCCCGCTCGGCGCCTGGCACCGCCTCACCAACGAGGGCAAGATCCAGCTTGAGCTGATCGAGGTGCAGTCCGGCAGCTATCTCGGCGAGGACGACATCGTCCGCTCCGAGGACGACTACAAGCGGGTCTAGATTCCGACCTAACGGAAGTTGCGGTCAGTCAGTGGCATCGTCCGCTACTCGCGCCTGCGCGCGGCCACGGCTCAGGGTCTAGGAGCCCGGAACCTGCTTCCGGGCGAGGCGGGCGAGGCCCGCAGCGGAGGTTTCCGGCGGCACCCAGCCTCTCGCCCGCAGCCGGTCGGAGGTCACCGACAGGCCATCGCGAATCTGGGCCGCGCGCGCGCCGACCAGCGCGGCCTGCAACAGGCGTGGCGCGGCGCCGATCCGGGGATCGCGGCCGAGCGCCACGCGCATGGCGCCGACGATGTCGGCAAGGCTCAGCGGCATGCCGTCATCGACGTGAAACGTGCCGCCGGCGGCACCCTTGTCGGCGACGAGATGCGCGACAGCTGAGGCAAGATTGACGTCGGAGACGAGGGAGTGGCGGCCCGCAAGGCCGCGGAGCGGCAGCGGCAGGCCGGATCTCGCAAGGGCGGCGAGCCGCCGGAGATTGCCGTGCGCTCCCGCGCCATGCACCGCCGGCGGGCGCAGGATGATCGCCTCGGGAAAGGCCGCGCGGACGGCCCGTTCGCCGGCCAGTTTCGAGCGGCCATAGGCGTCGCTCGGCGCGGCGAGGGCGTCCTCGGCCAGCGGCGTGGCCGATGACGGCCCGGATATCGCGCGGATCGACGAGATCAGGATGAAGGTCCGCGCGCCCGCTGCGGCGGCGGCGCGTGCCAGTTCGCCGGCCGCCTGCGCATTGACGCGCATCAGCGCGGGCTCGTCGTGGCCGCGGGGCTGGTGGGCGAGGCCCGCCGCGTGGACCACCGCGTCGACGCCTGCGACGAGCGCGCCGGCATCGAAGGCTTCGGCCATGTCCGGCAGCCGCACTGCTTCCACAGAGCCGCCCACGGCCAGCCGCTGGGTATCGCGGGCTGCGGCGCGGACCTGATGCCCGGCGGCGGCGAGATACCGAACCACCGCAGCGCCGACGAAGCCGCTGGCGCCCGTCACGAGCACGTTCACCGCCGCCTCCCGCCGCGCCGCAGCCAGGCGAGGATCGGGACGAGCGTCCACACAAGCCCCAGGGTCAGCGCACCGATGCCGACCGCGCGGCTGGCCCAGAGGACCGTCGCCAGCGCCAGCAGGGCATTGCCCGCCGAGATCAGGCCGACCGTCATGGCTACCCGCCGCATGGGCACGCCGGTATCGACAGCCCGCTGGTAGGCATGGTCGCGGTGAGGCCGGGCGAGGTGCTCGCCGCGCATCAGGCGGCGAACGAGCGTCAGGCCGCCATCGGCGAGCGGATAGAGCAGGATCAGCACGGCGGCGGCCGGGTGGCCTGCCGCCGCAAGGGCCAGCGCCAGCCAGCCGAGCAGCAGGCCGAGCGGAAGGCTGCCGGAATCGCCGAGAAAGACCCTGGCGGGATGCCGGTTCCACGCCCAGAAGCCGAGGCTCGCGCCGAGGCCGGCCGCGGCGAGCGGCCCCGCCGCCAGCGCCACTCCCCCGACCGTGGCGGCAAGAGTGGCGGCGGCGAGGGCCGGCGCGGCATGGGCGACGGTGATCTCGTCGATGCCGTCGATGAAATTGACGAGGTTCACCGTCACCAGCAGGACGGCGGCCGACAGGACCAGCGCGACGGGGGCGGGGAGCGGCGCGAAGGCACCGGGCGGCATGACGCCCGCGACGGCGACCGCCGCCAGCGCCTGCGCCGCCAGTTTCGAGCGCCAGCCGAGCGGGCGGCGATCATCGGCAAAGCCCAGCGCGCAAAGGGCGGCGAGCCCGGCGCAGCAGGCGAGCGAAGCGAGGGTCAGGACCCCGGCGAGATGGAGCGCGGGGAGGCCCGTCGTCAGGATCGCCACGACCATGGCGATGCCGCCGCCCTGCGGGGTGGGCACGACATGGGAGGAGCGGGCATTGGGCATGGCCGCCGCGACCCGGCCGAGCCAGGGCAGCATCCGCCCGATCAGGCCCCAGGCGACAACGGCCGCGACAAGGGCGATGGCAATAGCGGACGAAGCGGGGATGACCGCGCTCCCGGTTTCAGGCCAGACCGACCCGCACTAGCCGCCCGCCACCGCAGCGGCAAGCCCTGCCGGCTCAGACAAGGCTCGCGCGCACGCTGTCGATGATCCGGTCCTGCAGCGCCTCGTCGATATAGGGGTGCATCGGCAGGCTGATGACCTCCTCGGCGAGGCGGTCGGAAACCGGCAAGCCGTTGCCGGCGATCGGATAGTCCCGATAGGCGGTTTGCCGGTTCAGCGGGCGCGGGTAATAGATGGCGGTCGGAATGCCCTTGGCCTTCAGGCGGTTGGCGAAGTCGGCGCGGTCGCGGCCGCGCAGCAGGATCGTGTACTGCGCCCAGGCGGAGACGAGCCCGTCTTCAACCACCGGCACGTCGACGAGGTCGCCCAGCGCCTCGTTGTAGCGCGCCGCGATGCGGTTGCGCGCGGCGATCTCGTCCTCGAAGATCTTCAGCTTCTCCAGCAGCACCGCTGCCTGGATCGTGTCGAGCCGCCCCGTGAGGCCGACGCGCTGGTTGTCGTACTTGTCCTCGACGTTCTGGCCGTGGATGCGCAGCGAGCGCAGCACCGCCGCCAGTTCCGCGTCCTCCGTGAAGATCGCGCCGCCGTCGCCGTAGCAGCCGAGGGGCTTGGCCGGAAAGAACGACGTGGCGGTTGCCATGCCGATCGTGCCGATCTTGCGGTCCTTGTAGCTGCCGCCGAACGACTGCGCGGCGTCCGAGAGCACCCACAGGCCGTTGGCAGCGGCGAGCGGTTCGATGGCGTCGTAGTCAGCCGCCTGGCCGAACAGGTCGACCGGAATGACGCCGACGGGCTTCAGGCCGAGTTCGCGGGCCTTGGCGATGGCGAGTTCGAGCGAGCGCGGGTCGGTGTTGAACGTGTCGGCAAGGACGTCGAAGAAGACCGGCGTCGCGCCCAGCCGGACGATGACCGAGGCCGTCGCGGCGAAAGTGAAGGCCGGGCAGAACACGGCATCGCCCGCCTTGACGCCCTTGGCCATGAGGATCAACAGCAGCGCGTCGGTACCGCTGGCGCAGGTGACGACATGCGTCGCGCCGCAGAACGCGCCGAGGGCCTTTTCCAGCGCCGGCACTTCGGGCCCCATGACATAGGCGCCGTGGTCGACCACGCGCAGCACCGCCTCGTCCATGGCCGCGCCGATCCGGCGGCGCTGGGCGCCGAGGTCGATGAACGGGGTCGGGGCGAGGGGAGCGGACTGAGTCATCGGGCGGGTCTGCTTTCGGCTGAAACCGGAGAGGGCGGCGCCGCGAATCATCGGCGGGCCGGCGGAAAATGTCGGGCGAACCCATAGGCAGTTCGGCCCCGGGGCTTAAATCACTTTGTCTTTCCGTCGGTTACCGTGGCGGGTTGGCGCGGGTCATCTAACGGCGCTCGAACGCCTGCCTGCGCGTCTCCGCCTCGACCGCCAGCGGATGCCCTGGATGGCGGGCGATGAACAGCGCCAGCGCCGCGACGGTGCCCGTCGCCACCGCCGCGTCGAACTCCTCGCGGATGGCGATGTTGCCGTCGCGGGCGCGGGGCGGATTGTCCCGGTCGGGAGCAACGGGGCGATCGGACATGGCATTGACCTCGCGTGACGGGCCGGGGGCAACCACCAATAGGGCGGCGAGGCTGCCGAGAAAACCGCGACGGCGAAGCGCGGCGCGCGGCGACGCGCCGGATACCGGTCGATGCGGGTTCTGCTGCACGGAAGCCATCATGCCAGCATGAGCGCGAACCGCAGCACTTTCGTGGCGGGACGGAGCAAAGAAAGTCTTCATCAATCCTGAGGATGACTGGGGCATTATGGCCACATAGCCGATTCGTTTCGGGCCGAATTTCCTCTCCGGCCGGCGGGAGAATGACCATGTCCATTGCTGATTCAGACATGCCCGTGGCCCAGGAGGCCGGCAGCACGACGCAAGGCGCGACCGGCATCTACAATGTCGATGCGATGCTGAGCGGCGCGAAATGGAATGCTCTCTCGCTGACCTTCATGTTTCCCGACACGGTGGCCTATTTCGGTGCGGGCTACGGCAATCAGAGCGCGCTTCAGGGTTTCGCGCTGGCGACGGCGGCCCAGCAGACCGCCGCCAAGGCGGCTTTCGCCGCCCTGTCCAGCTTCACCGATCTGTCGTTCAGCGAAACCAGCGCCAGCCTCATCACCGGGGCCTGGACGCCGCAGGTTGACATCACGATCGCGCGCTCGAGCAACCCCTCCACCGCCTTTGCCTACTATCCGCATTCCAGTCAGGTCGGCGGTGATGTCTGGCTCGGAATCAACGGTGGCAACAGCAATCCGGTCAAGGGCAACTACGGCTGGCACACGATGTGGCACGAACTCGGCCACTCGATGGGGCTGAAGCACGGCCACGAGACCGATGGGGTGGCGAGCCACGCGCTCACGGCTGATCGGGATTCGATGGAATTCTCGATCATGACCTATCGAGGCTATATCGATGCGCCGCTGACCGGTTACACCAATGAAATTTGGGGTTATGCCCAGTCGTTCATGATGTACGACATCGCAGCGCTGCAGGCGATGTATGGCGCCGATTTCACCACCAATGCCGGCAACAGCGTCTATACGTTCTCGTCGTCGACCGGCGAGATGTTCATCAACGGCGTCGGCCAGGGCGCGCCTGGCGGAAACCGCATCTTCCTGACGCTGTGGGATGGCGGCGGCGTCGATACCTACGATTTCTCGAACTATACGACCAACCTGTCGATCGACCTGACGCCCGGTGGCTGGTCGACCCTGTCGCAGACGCAGATCGCCTATCTCGGCGGCGGCAATTATGCCCGCGCCAATGTTTTCAACGCGCTGCAATACAATGGCGACGTGCGGTCGCTGATCGAGAACGCGATCGGCGGTTCGGGCAACGACACGATCACGGGCAATGCCGCGAACAACGTGCTGACCGGCAATGGCGGCAATGACATGCTGCTGGGCGGTGGAGGCGACGATTATCTCGATGGCGGCCGCGGCGTCGACCAACTGTTCGGTGGCGAGGGCAGCGACACTATCGTCTTCGACGCTTCCGACAACCTCACCAACGTGCTGGGCGGCGCCGGCGCCGACACGCTGCTCGTCCGGCTCGCCGGCACCAACGCGGGATCCGCGCCGACCTACTTCTCGCTGACCGGGCACGGCTTTGAGACCGCCACCGTGGAGACCACCGATTCCGGTGGCAGCCTGTTCTCACTGATCACCGAGACCTACAATGCCGGCTGGCAGTTGGTGTCGCGCATCACTGACATGGACGACGGCCGCGACATCATCGAGACTTGGGACCCGACCAACGCCAATGCTTGGACCTATTCGTCCGAGACCCGTAACTCCAGCGGCGCGACGACGAACTACAACGTCAATTTCGACGACGGCACGCGCTACGAGCGGGTCTTCGATCAGTCAGGGTTAGACTGGACTGATTATATCGATTATTATAATTCGCTAAATAAAATCTACAATAGAACGACAAAATACGATGACGGATCGAGTTATTCGACATTTTACGATATGCAATCGCAAGATTGGCTACAATATACTGATTATTTTAATACGTCTGGTGTATTCTATAATAGGACAGCATACTTCGACGATGGTTCAGGATATTCAACATTCTATGACGTAACCGGACAAAGCTGGACCGATTACACCGACAACAGAAATCCTGCAGGCCTTCTTTTCAATCGTACCGCTCACTACGATGACGGGTCTGGCTACGCGACTTTTTACGACGTTGGGGGGCAGTCCTGGCTAGATTACACGGATCGATTCAACACTAGTTGGCAGCTGACCACCCGTACAGCCCGCTATGACGATGGGCGTAGCTACATTACCACATACGACGTGTCGAACGCACACGCGTGGAGCTCGTCCACGCAATACTTCAATTCGAGCGGCGGCCTCACCAGCACAGTCTATGTGCCGGACTGAGTTCTATGCTGGCCACCCAGCGGCACCATGCTGGCAAGTGCCGCCCGCAGCTTTGGCCCAGCATCCTTGCCGATCAGTTCTAGCGCCGCGCTGGAACGCGCGCCGTTGCCACAGCCGTCGGGATCATCCAGCATCTGCTCGATTGCCGCGCGAAGGCCGGCCGCCGAGTTCTCCGCTGCCACCCAGCCCGCCGCGCCGAAGCCGATCTGCTCGGGCAGGGCGCCTGCCGGGGTCACCAGGCAGGGCATGCCGGCGGCCAGCGCCTCGGGGATGGCGCCGGACTGGCTGGCGTCGCGATAGGGGCTGACCAGCACGTCATGGCGGTCGATTAGGGCTTCGATCTCGTCCTCGGCAAGGTGGCGCAGCATGGACAGGTCGACTTGGTCCATGCCAGCGAAGGCGGCCCGGACCACCGCATCCTCCGGGCCGGTGCCGGCGATGGTCAGCGTCCAGTCGCCCCTGCCGGCGAGCGGCGCCAGGGCCGCGGCCAGCTGGTCGAGCCCCTTGTAGGCGATCAGCCGGCCGAGGAAGAGGAGGCGCACTGGTCCGGAAGGAGGCTGCCTTGGCCGGTAGCGGCGTGGCGCGACCAACGCGCTGAGCGGCAGCACGATAGCCGGCGGCGCGAGAGGGTGGAGGCGCGCGACCTCCGCGGCGGTGTGGGCGGAGGGCGCGATCAGGGCATCCGCCGCGGCGACCAGCCGGCGTTGCGTCAGCCGCTGCCAGCGGGGGGCGAAGTCGCCGGAATGCGGCTCGGCATCGTGCACCACGTAGACGAGGCGGGCGCCCAGCGCCTGCGCCAGTCGGGCAAAGGGCCAGGCGAGCGCGAAGTTCATCGGAATGAAGACTGCTTCGGGCCGGTACCTCCGAAGGTGCCGCCAGAAGTGCGCGAGGCGCGGGGCGACGCGCAGCGCGAGGTCGGCGCTGCGGCGGTGCCCGGCCGGGCCGGCGACGGTCGACACCGGGTGTCCGCGCTCCCTGAGGCGCCCAAGGCCGGGGTGGTCGGCGTGGCAGGAGAGGGCGACGCCGCTGGCGCCGACGAGATCGGCAAGTGCTGTGGCCAGCCGCTCGGTCAGGCGGATACCGGCGCCGCCGGTCCCCCAGTACCAGACCATCACCCGCGACGGCATCGGACCCGCGCCGCTCCCGGACCGGGCAAGAGAATTGGCAGTCGGTTCGGCCATGAGGTGCCTGCGTGGCGAAGAGCCCTTGATGCAACGACCGTGGTCCCGCATCAAGGGGCGCCGGCGGACATCACCGGTCCGGGGATCGCCCATGCCTGAACGTTACCGCCGAGCGACCGGCGCAGCCGGCAAGCGCCGCCTGCCGCATGGCCCGACCGAGGCCATCGCGCGGCGGAACCGGCCGGCATGACCCGCCACGCCGTCGTCACCACGGTGCACCCCCACGGCATGGGCCTTGCCGTCGGCTCGCACCATCTCGCCCGCGAACTGGCGCGGCGCGGCTGGCAGGTTCTGCTCCTGGCGGATCCGGCATCGCTTGCCCATGCCCTCGCGTCGCTGGCCAGCGCGGCCCCGCGCGACCGGATGCGGGCGGCGCTCACGGGTTGGCGCACGATCGGACCGAGCCTTTCGACATGGACGCCGATAACGCTCGCACCGCTCGCCGGCCGCCTCGGCGCGGGCAGCCCGGCAATGCTCGACCTCTGGTCGCGCATGTCCCTGCCACCGCTTGCAGGCCGCCTGCGACGGCAGGGCTTCGGGTCGCCGGACCTGCTGGTCCTCGACGGCGCCGTGCAGGCAGGGCTCGCGGAGGCTTTGGCGCCACGGCATCTGGTGGTGCGGATGTTCGATCATCCCGACGGTCGTGCAGGCCTTCCGGAGGCGCTCAGGCAGCGGGAAAAGGCGCTCATCGCGCGCGCGGACCTGGTGGCGGTCACCGCGCCGGGGTTGGCCCCGGTCGCAGCGGCCGCCGGCGCGCGCCGCGTCCATCTGTTCGAGAACGGCGTCGACCCTGCAGCTTTCGACGGCCCGTTGCCGGAGCCGGCCGACCTTGCCGTCATCCCGCGCCCACGGGTGGTCTATGCCGGGGCGATCGAGCCCTGGGTCGACCAGTCCCTGGTCGAGGCGACGGCGCGGCTCTGCCCCGCCATCTCGTTTGTTTGGATCGGGCCGCAGCGAAGTCCGCCGCTAGGTCCGGATGCGCCGAACGTGTTCCGGCTGGGCAAGAAGCGCTACGAGGATCTGCCGGCCTATCTCACCCATTGCGATGCCGGCCTGATCCCCTTCGACCGCGCCGGGTACGCTGCGCTCGTCGATACTGTCAATCCGCTGAAGCTCTACGACTATGCCGCCGCCGGCCTGCCGGTGGTGGCGACGCCATGGCCGGAGCTCGAGCGAATCGGCGGGCCCGTAACCCTTGCCGAAGGGGCTCCCGCCTTTGCCGCGGCGCTTCGCGCGGTCGTGGCAGCGGCCGCGCCCGCCGCGGCACGCGAGTTTGCCCGCAATGCCTCCTGGCAGAGGCGGGTCGACGGGCTTCTGGACGCTCTCGGCCTGCTTGACTGAGTAACCGTCGACTTGAACAAGGGAGTGCTAAACCTCGTCGAGCGACCATGCGGTGTCGACCACCGCTCCGGTGCCAGAGTAGAGCTGGCTGATGCCCTCGACAACGAATTCGGCCAGTACCTTGTGGGCGCTGTAGACGCCCGGGTTCATGGTGAAGAACTGGGTCTGGAACGTATCGTAGTAGCCTTCCTTGGCCACCAGGACCGTGACAGCATAGGAAGCCGGCCCGAGCGGCAGGCGGTCGAAATGGGCCTTGAGGATGCCCTCCGGCCGCGTCGTCGCGTCGAAGACGATGCTGTTCAGGAAGATGCGCGCCACGTCCGTGATGCCGTCGCGCCGGAACACGAAGACGACGTTCAGCTTTTCCTTCAGGTCCGGCCGCTTCAGCCGGTAGCGGAGCGAGAGGGTCGCGGTACTGCCCACTGGGACGATGTGCCGCTCGCGACCGTCGGCGCCAGTCAGCGTCAGGCTCATGAGTTCGACGTCACCGGTGCCGTAGACGCCGGTGACGTTGAGGCTCGGGTTGATCATGCGGATGCCGGCGGTCTCGGCGGAGGCGGCTTCCGCCTCGTCCGCTGGCGTGGCGGGCGGCTCGGGTTCTGCGCCGGGACCGCGCGCCGGCACCGGCTCGGCCGCGGCAATGCCCTCCGCCTCGCTGAAGAGAGCCTTCAGTTCTTCCTGCGCCTCCGCCTCTTCGACGAGGGACTCGTGAACCGCCGAGGGGCGTAGAGCCGCCTCGGCCTGCCCATCCGCACCGGCCAGCGTCACGTCGTTCCAGACCCCGGGCGTGAGGTCGAGCCGCCCGAGATCGCGCTCCACGTCCTCGCCATGGATGCGGACATGCAGGTCGCCGGGCTCGGCGCTCCAGCCTTCGATCCGCACGCCGAGGCGATCGACGTCGCCCGCCTTCAGCGGCAGGTCGAAGGCGGCCGTCACCTTGTGGAACGGCGAGCCGTGGTTGCGCAGGGGGCGGGCGAGGCGCCCCTGCCACTGCTCGGTATCGCCCCAGTTGCTGCCTTCGCGGACGAGAACCGCGCCGTCCGTCGCCTCGAAGGCCTGTTCGCCGAGTGGAGCGGAGGCCACCTGCACACCGCCGACGAGGATTGACAGGCGCGTCAGGTAGAGTGGGGTCTTCGGCGCCAGGTTCCTCGCCGACTGGATGTCGACCAGCAGCCGGCGCACCGTTCCGCGGCCGCGCGTGGCCGGGCCCAGCGCCTTGGCGCGCAAGCGGCGCTCCTCCTGCTCGCGGATGGAATCCTCATAGGCTCGCATGACCGTCGCGGGATCCGCGTCGATGAGGAGCCGGCCGCGGTCGATCCACATCATGCGGTCGCAGAGCTGCGCGGCATTGTAGATGTCGTGCGTTACCAGCAGCAGCGTCGTCTGCCTGGAGGAGCAGATGTCGCGGATGTGCTGGAAGCTCTTCTGCTGGAAATAGGCGTCGCCGACGCCGAGCACCTCGTCGATCACCAGCAGGTCGGGCCGGATCATGGTCGCGGCGGCGAACATCAGCCGCATCCCCATGCCGGTGGAATAGGTCTTGATCGGTTGGTCGGCGAAATCGTCCAACTCGGCGAAGGCGATGGCGTCCTCCACCATGCGGTCTAACTCGGCGCCGGAAAAGCCGAGGCTGGTCAGGTAGGCGGCGGCGTTCTGCCGGCCGGTGAATTCCGGGTGGAAGCCCGTTCCGATCGACAGCAGCGCCTGCGTCTCCCCGCGGATGTCGAGATCGCCCGCCGTCGGCACGATGACTTTGGTGACCAACTTCAGGAGCGTCGACTTGCCGGCGCCGTTGCGGCCGATGATCGCAACCTTCTCGCCGCGCGCGATGTCGAAGCTGATGTCTCTCAGTGCGCGGTGCTCGCGCCGTCCCGCGGCTGCTCGGCCCGACAGTCCGAGCATGTCGAGCAGGCGGTACTTGGGAGCGTCGTAGAGCGTGTAGCTCTTGGACAGCCGCCGCGCGCGGATCGCAAGGTCATTCATAGTCGACGATCGATGCCTTGAAGCGGCTGATGACGCTGCAGCCGGCGATGAAGAACAGCAGGGCCAGCGCAACGAAGATGGCAAGCCGGACGGGGCTTGGCTCGTAGGCGGCTATCAGCACGCCGCGATAGGCCTCGACTAGATATGTGATCGGGTTCCAGTCGACGAGGAAGCGCACCAGCGGCGGCACCATGTCGAGGCGGAAGGCGATCGGCGAGATGAACATCAGGAGGTGCATCGCGATGCCGATTCCGTGGCCGAGATCGGGAATGATCATGCCGATCGGCGCGAGCATGAGGGCAAGGCCGGCCATGAACAGCGCGGTGAGCAGGATGACCAGCGGCAGGAACAGCAGCTTCCAGCTGTAGTCGAGGTCCGCGGCAAGGAACACGGCAAGCAGGGCGAGGCCGACGAATTGCACCACCATGGCACCGGCGACTAGGCGTAGCGGAATAAGCTCGACCGGCACGATGACGTTCTTGATGAGATGCATGTTCTGGCGGATCACCACCGGAGCGGTGGTCGTCACTTCCATCAGCGTCAGGAACGGGATCAGGCCCGAGAAGACATAGGCGACATAGCCGATATCCGACATGCCCGGCAGGCGGATGCGAAAGATGACCAGGAACACCACCACATAGGCGCCGAGGAACAGCAGCGGCTGGAGGATGATCCAGGCGTAGCCGAGCAGCGATCCTGCATATTTCTTCTGCAGCTCCAGCCGCGTCATGGCGCGCAGCACGCGCTCGTGGGCGACCATGGTGGAGAGCAGGGCAATCGGGGCGAGGCGCTGCATCAGGTGCTCTCGCCCGCCGGACCGGGAACGAGTTCGAAGCGCCATGTGCGCCCGTCCAACGGCATGGTAGCGGCGAGGTCGAGCGCCTGGCAGGGCACTTTCACGCCGTAGGAGGGCGAATACCAGGCCTCGCCCACCGTCGCCTCCAGCCCGGCCGGCACGGCGAGCCGGGCGCGGATGTCGCCTGCCGACAGCACGAAGCCCTTGCCGTCGGGCGCGATGGCGACGCCGGGCGCCATGTGGAAATGCCAGACCAGCCGGTGCTCGCCCTCGCCGGCGATGGTGTCCTCGATGACGAGGTGGCCCTCGGCGCGCCGGTAGGCGAAGCGGCGACGGTGCGTCGCCTTGGCCTCGGTCCGCTGGTAGCCGGTGTGGCTGCCGACATAGGTGACGGTGCCGTCCGCCTCCTCGAAATTCTCATGCACCGGGTTGGCGGTCTCGAACAGGCGGAAGATCCACTCCGGGTTCGTCTCGTTCTGCTCGATGCCGTCTATGCCCACCGTGTTGTGACAGGCGGTCGCGCGGAACAGGTTTCGCGCCGCGAAGTCGGACGTGTAGACATAGCTGCCGGGGTCGACGAGCAGCGGCTGGCCGCCGAGGTGGTACTCGAAGCCCAGCAGTTCGTTGTGCTTGTGGTTGCCGAAGCCCTTGGTACCGACCGCGCCGTTGGTGATTGCGAGGTAATGGCCGCCGGTGCGGGTCACCGCGATGCCGACGTTCGGATAGAGGTGCCGACCGTCCGGGGCAGGGGCGAGGCCGGGCGCAATTCCTGCAGTGTCGAACCCCCACCAGGCCGCTTCCCACGCGGCATCCGGCCCGGCGAGCGGCAGCCAGTCCGGCCGGTTCAGCGTCAGCGCCGCCGGCGCGTAGATGTGGCGGGCGTCCTGCCGGTTCCAGTCGCCGTAGCGGGACGCGATGTGGAAGCGGCCGTCATCGGCGTCGCCGATCACCGGCATCAGTCCGTCGGGGCGTTGCATGCCGGCGAGGAACTCGACCATCCGCGCGAGGCGGGCGTGATAGTCGTCCGACAACGGCCGACCCTGGAACTGCGCCAGGCGCGCCGAAGCCAGGAACAGTTCCGTGACGAGGCGGTGATAGGGCAGGGCGGATTCGAAGTCGGCGCCCTCGTCGTGGATCTGCACGACGATCTCGCGCTCCAGCGCCTTGCGGCAGAACTCGTCCCAGAGCCGGGCCTGCGGCAGCCCCTCGAACTCGGCCGCGATGAAGTGCAGGCCGATGACATTGCTGAGGAAATGGTTGGAGGTCACCTCGTAGGTGTTCTCAAGGTTCTCGTAGATGAAGCGGCCATGATCGAACAGACCGGCATAGGCGTCGAGCCGCTCGTCCTCGTCGATACCATCTGCATCGAGGGTCAGGGCGAGGCCGATGGCCCAGTTCGCCGCCCGGATCGCGACGTCCATCGTGCAGGTCCAGTTGATGCCGAAGCCGACCGGATTGGCCTCCATGAAATCGGCGATCTCGTCAAAGATCTCGCGGGCGAAGCGTGTGTCGCCGCCGAGCTGGAAGGCCTGCGCAAGCGTCAGGAAATGCTGGGAGCGCGCCAATTCCCACGGATATTTCACATCGGCATTAGCCGGCCGCATCTCGAAAAGCTTCCACTCCTTGTAGGGTACGCGGACGGGAAAGCGCAGGTTGCGGACGGGGTCGATGTACCAGTCGATGGGACGGTAGCCGGACGCGCGCGCCGGCCGGTCCGGGTCGACCGGCTTGAAGGGGCCGCTGCCGAGGAGGTCGAACTCATGGCGCACTATCCTCCCCGCATCCGCCAGTGCCTGCGCAGCTTGGCCGGGGCATCG
>Ga0209794_1001051_pt1 | contig 26043 bp, 30 predicted proteins | sample EBPBio232013_DNA_FD_185869 | JGI IMG/M metagenome (GOLD analysis project Ga0209794, IMG submission 185869) | Wastewater treatment Type I Accumulibacter community from EBPR Bioreactor in Madison, WI, USA - Reactor 1_5/23/2013_ DNA (SPAdes)... | ecosystem: Engineered > Bioreactor > EBPR >... | reverse complement strand
TTTTTTGAATTCATCAGTGAACTCACGGCGATTGCGTTTTTCATTAGACATGATTTTTCTCCCTCATATGTTTATCCTTATTTTATAGGACCTTAAGGAATCTGTCTAACTTAGTGTAACCTATCCACCATCATAATCTGTTCTGTAAGGAATCATACCGACCATGCTATTTTCAAAAAACTTGGCACTATACTTTTCCTTATCCATTAATTTAATATAATATTGTACTGCATCATCAATATCATTAAAACTATAAACTTTGTCGGTATCAGCTGCAGATTTTTCAAATGTACTGTTGGCCATTAAGAAAAGTGAGAAAGATAGAATTGCGACGATAAGTATAGATATCACTTTTAACATAGGATTATTTAACTTCATATAAGCCTCCTTAATCAAGGTCCTGATTGTGCAAAATCATATCCTGGTGTTGATTGGATGTGTAGCCAAGTTGAGGTGCCCTGTGGCATTGGTTCAATCTCATAGCCTTGAGATAAATTACTTGTGTTTCTTGTGCGATAATAAATTAAAGTACTTCCGGCGTATACGCTTATTGGTGCAGATTGTCCATTTTTAAATTCATTATAAATGGAATTATATAGAGGAATACTTGGTATGTCAGTAGCTCTCCCTCTTGTATGAAAACTTTTCACCCATGATTTATCTTGTAGATTATTAAAAACAAATGATCTAAAGCCACTACTCAAACTCATAGGTGCATTATTATTATAATAACCTCGAACATTTTCAATGATTTGTAGTTGTTTAGCACTAATCTTTAGTTGACTAAAATATGTTGAATTTTGAAGAACTGTAGATGGATCTCTAAGTTCAGTATAAGTGAAATGCGGTGCAATTTGAGAGGTACCTTTTGCAGCCCAACTACTTAACCAAGGACCACCAACAATGTAAATATTCGAATCTGTGTATGGAGTTGCACTATTAATTCTCCAGTCAAAAGCTGTATAAAGTTGTGTTGTTGTATCATATCCTACTACTAGTGCCCCCAGCTGATTCATCAATACATTAAAACTCACATATTTTTTGTTATTGATAATCTGAGAGTTTATTGGAGCATAACCTATTACTGAATTATTATAATTATATGAAGTACCCGTTTGTCTATCGATTACTGTGTATGGTGTAGTTGATGAATAATTTACACTATTTGGAGTGAATATAAGAGTCTGTCCATTTCGAATTATTCTCCATTGATTAGTATAATTATAATTTGTTGTTGCACCAATATATGTTTTGATCTCCTCTAGATCAACCATAATATATCCATCAACATTTAAACCTGAAATTTGCTTTACATTTGATGTTACAGGAATACTGCCTGTAGGGTTATTCGTAGTATTGCCAATATTGGATAAATTTAAATTGATTGAATTGATTGTTGCAGCTGATGAAAGTGTAAACTGAGCAACTAAGAAACAAACTAGTAGTAATAGAACGAAATTCTTTTTCATAAGACTCCTTTCATAACTTAATATTTGTAATTCTTTTCATCTTTTACTTAACGCATAAAAATAAACAAAATAATCATCATTGTCTGTTTGAGAGATAGCAATAGTATAAACTACATTTAATTAAATATTCACTTAATTGATGTAGGGCAAAATATTTTTTATATTTATAATCCGGATCCTTTAGCCTAATACTTTTTTCTTTTATATTGATAAATTGTTCTAATTTCTTTGCTAATAGCTATCTTCATATTTGCTTTAGATATTGCTTTGTGAGTGTAGAGAATTATATGGAATTAAGGAAATTGAGAATGAAGAAGAATTTACTTGACAGAATGTACTTATATATCAAATCAAGAATTGATGATGCCTTTGCATTTATTAATTAATTAATCTGTATAATTTGAGGTCCTATTACAAACAGTGTCTCATAGAATGTAGATTCTATCACGTCTATATCTTTTGAAATAATCAAGTTGATGGTAAGCGCTCAATAATCGAGCGGATTGTTACGTGATCTAGAAAACCGCATAATAGTTGTAGAACATGAAGACGTTTGCTTCATTAAATCCTTACGCTGTTGGAGCAGATGAAGACGTTTACTACAATGCGGGGGTAAATTACATGGCAAATCGAAGAACGTCACTTGAAGAAAAATATGATCTGCTTCTCGAATGCAGAAAAAGCGGATTGTCAGACAGAGACTGGTGTTTCAGTAAAGGTATACCTCAAAGTACCTTTTATCTATGGCTGAGGAAGCTTAGAGCTGCTGCATGCTATGAAATTCCAGAGACAGCTTCAGATAATCCTATTAAAGGTGCTGTACTTAAACAAGATGTAGTAAAACTAAACTTATATCCAGATGCTTCATCACATGAAATAAGAATGATTTCTGCGCCTGATATTCCTCATGCATCAAAACCACCAATCCTCATTGAAATCGAAGGTGTTAAGCTATCTGTTGAGAATAATGCTGATCCAGCTTTACTCTCTCAGACACTCAAGATGCTGAGCGGTCTTCTATGCTAGGCGACATTTCAAACGCTGAAGAAATTTACATCGTTTGCGGCTACACTGACATGAGAAAATCAATAGATGGCCTGTGTGGAATTGTACAGGATCAACTAAAGTTGAATCCGTTTACTCCATCACTGTACTTGTTTTGTGGCAAGAAGCGCGATCGAATCAAAGCGCTTTTGTGGGAAAATGATGGCTTTGTCCTCCTCTACAAACGCTTAACAGGAAGCGGAAGTTATAAATGGCCACGTCATCAACTCGAGGTCCGTAATCTAACCTGGAAAGAGTTTTCATGGCTACTTGATGGTCTTGAAATCGACCAACCTAAAGCCATCAAACCTACAACAACGGTGGATAACTTTTGAAAACGGACATTCTTTTGTGGATAGAAAAACGCCTATAAGTGTTGAAAATACTTGCTTCTAGCGCAGTAAATGATAGTGATTTCACCCTGAACATGGTATAATAGAAGTATAAAACCACAGGAGAAATGACTGGACGATGACTGCTAAAGATCTTCAAATCAGAGAACTTAAAGATATCATTATCGATCAAAAGCAGCTCATTAGTGCTCTGAACAGCGCGTTGGCTTCAAGCAATGCTCAGTCTGAGCAGCTTACTGCGCAGATCAAGCTTTTAAACGAGCAACTTGAGTACCTTAAGAAGAAGCTGTTCGGGACATCAAGTGAACGAAGAGCTGAGATGAGTGAAGATCAGATTAGTCTTTTTAATGAAGCGGAAGAATTTCAAAGTGAAGTGATTCCTGAAATTGAAGCGGTTGTCAAAAGTCATACTCGAAAACCTAAAAAAACATTGTCTGAAAAAATCAACGGAATCCCTGTACAACAGGTCATATGCGACATCGACGGAGATAAGCTTTGCGGACAGTGCGGGACCGATCTTGTTAAGATTGGTCAAGAGGTTGTCCGTAGAGAGCTTGAATTCATTCCTGCGAAAGTCAGAGTTTTAGAATATGTCAGCATCCATTATGGTTGTCCAGAATGCAAAGAGGATGAAACGCCTTACTTTGAGAAAGCGCCTGTCCCGAAACCACTCATGAAGCACAGCATTGCTTCTCCTTCATCTGTAGCTTGGGTCATGTATCAGAAATATGCCAACGGACTTCCTCTTTATCGACAAGAGAAGGATTGGAAGATGTACGGCATAGAGCTTAGTAGGGCTACCATGGCGAACTGGGTGATCTACTCAGCTTCACATTACCTGAAACCCCTTTATGATTATTTCCATCAAATGCTTCTAAAAAGAGAATTTCTGATGGCAGATGAAACAAGGGTACAGGTGCTTAAAGAAGATGGACGGAGTGCAGAAACCGATTCCTTCATGTGGCTTTACCGTAGTGGTGAGGATGGACTGGCACCCATCATCTTATACAAATATAGTCCTACGCGCGCTGGTTATAACGCAGCAGATTTTCTGAAAGGCTATAAAGGGTATCTGATGACTGACGGCTTTGCAGGTTACAACAAGCTCGCTGGTGTCAAGCGCTGCTGCTGTTGGGCACACATCAGACGTTACTTCATCGAATCTGTTCCGAAAGGACATGAATACGATTTAAGTAAGCCATCCGTGCAAGGCGTTGAGTTTTGTACCAAGTTATTTAAAATTGAAGAAGAAATCAGGGTCAAAGGCCTTGATCATGAAGCTCGTAAAGCCATACGTCTCCAGAAGGCAAAGCCCGTTCTTGAGGCCTTTTGGAGTTGGGTATCTGAACAGCGGCCCACTAGAAACACCAGGTTTCACAAGGCTCTTGTTTATGCAGCAGGTCGAAGACCTTATCTAGATGTATATCTTGAAGACGGAAGATGTAGTCTTTCGAATAATTTATCCGAGAATGCTATCAGACCATTTACCATCGGTAGAAAAGGATGGTTATTCTGCGACACACCTGCGGGTGCTGAATCAAGCGCCCTCGTTTATAGCATCGTTGAAATGGCAAAAGCCAATGGTCTTAACATTTATAACTACCTAAACTATATTTTGAAGCATCAACCATCACCTATGATGAGCGATGATCAACTTGAGGCGCTAGCGCCTTGGAATGAAGTTGTAAAACAAAACTGTAGTGCCGAAATGAAGTAAACGTCTCCATCAAATCCAACATTTGTTGGATTTCATTTTACATACGCCTGATTGTTGAGCGCTTACAGTTGATGAGAACCTTTTCGAATTTATCTTCTTTATTAACGAAACCTCCATATCCAAATACTTCTGTTTTGTCGAATCTAATGATGTCTCTAATTATACCTTGATATATAGTATCATCATATTCCCTTAAGGAATTTAAACTCAACACTCACCAAAAATCTTGGATTAACTGATTGATATATTAAAATTCAACAAATCACAAAAAAGTTATATTATTCCCGTAATGAATTGAGTGAATAATCAAAAGTATTTATGCTAACATCTAAATATTAGTCAAATGAGTTTAAATTGTAAAAAGACACTTTATAAGTGGAGGAAGTAGGTACGATTAGCATTTAATAGTTCAATTCTCATTAAGTAGAATGATCAATAGTGTAATGAATTTTAAGATAAAATACATGGGAAATATTTAAATGATTAAATCTATTGTTATAAAGTTTGACGCTGATGCTGACGTTTACTATACCGCTAGTAGTGATATACCTGGTTTTGCACTTGAGTCAGAGGGCTTAGAAACACTCATCAACAGATGTAAGCCAGCTGCCATTGAAATGCTAGAACTATACGGAGAAAAACCTAACGAAACCTTCACATTAAGATTCATCATTGATTTTGAACTGTAATCAAGTTACTAGACTAAATGGGCATAAATTTAGTAAGAATAGGTAGGATCTATTTTCAATCAACTGATGCTGATGCTTCATTCTACTTCATGGGTATTGAAGAGGGATGAAAAGAGTGATAACATATACTTATATCAATGTTATTGTTTTTTCACTATAAAGCCCACAATCAGTGGCACTATTTAGAGGCGATAAGTCTATCCATTAGGATAGGCTTTTTTTTATGCCCAAAAGGGAGGAGTGTAATAATGAGAGTTCAAAAATACAGGCTAGAGGTTGTAAAGGAAAAGGGTACGTCATATGAAGTTGAGTCAAAGAAAATAACGAGTCCATCCGTCGCATCTGAAATACTAAACAAGGTGTTTAGATTAGAAGTACAACCTGAAGAGGTTTTTGCAATCTTATGTCTTAACACAAAGCACGAAACAATTGGTTGCTTTGAGGTAGCAAGAGGGTCGCTGGGAATGGCGCTTGTTCATCCGAGAGAGGTTTTTAAACGCGCAATTGCTTGTAATGCAGCGTGTGTGCTTATAGCACACAACCATCCATCGGGCTACGTTGTTCCAAGCTCAGAAGATGACAATATCACCAAGAGGTTAATCGAAGCAGGTAGCCTACTGGGTATAGAGATTGTTGATCACTTGGTAATCGGCGATGATAAGTACTATAGCTATAAAGAGCAAAATGCTTCGGTTTTTGAAAGTCGCAAGAAATAATTGAAAAATGCATGTGGAATGCGGAAATCGGATTATTTGCGGGACGTGTTAAAGCTGATTGTAGTAAATATGATTGGAAACATTACTATATTAGTGCGAGTCAGAATTCAATAAGTGGTGACCTTGCAGTAATGTCAGCAGCTGATTCAGATGATTAAAAGAGGAATTAGGGTATGGCGATATTTTATATGGCCATTCAAATGGTAGCAGAAAAGAGAGAGTTTTCATTATTCGGTCGACGCGGTAAAACCACATATAAAAAAAGGAGCTATTTCTCTATGAAATAGCTCTCTCTTTTTAGTGGTTATATTAAAGCCAAGGAAGCCTAAGATACCGCTACATCACTTGAAAAGCTTGCTAAATAATGATATGATATGTGTATATTGATGTTATTATTTTTTCAACCTATAAGCCCACCAACGAGTGGCACTATTATGAGGCGAGAGTCTATCCAAAAGGATAGGCTTTTTTTATGCCCAAATGAAGGAGGAGTGACTGTATGGAACAACTTAGTTTATTTAACATCGAAATGACGTTTGAAGATTTTGAAATTGTGAAAAAGGAGAAGCTGGTAACAACACTTAAGCGAGAAGTGAAAAGGCGCATTTATGATCCTGAAATGATTGAGAGAAGATTAAAGGAATCTATTGGTACTTTATATCTTCACAGAGTGAAGCTCAAAGAGATCACTGGTGGATGGAGCAAGTACTATATTTACTTGCTAGATAGAATCTATAAAGTCTTCTTTAAGGATTTAGTGGAAAGCCTTTCATCTTTAAACTACGAAGAAGCTTTTAAATGGATTGAAGACTTATTAAGCGATGATGAAGTTATGGTAAAGCTTCATGTAGAGGCAGGTATTCACACGGGCATGGTTGAAGGGTTTGCATTTAACATTGAAGTCAAATCTGATGAGTTTTCTAGCTTTATTCTGACGGGAAGTAAATACAGGAATAAGAAGAATCATTTTAGCAGAAGGTATTTTACCCGCGATAAGGATAACACTATGAGGACCGTTGGCGATGTAACGATGATTTTCTCTGAACTTTTACTCATGAAAGAAATGAGGCATTATTTCAAAAAAGAAGAGAACCAGGAGGCTTATAAAAGCTTTCTCAAATCAGTCTTTGTAAGAAATGATGTGATGAATATTGACCTTGAGATCATGTCAAAGGAGCCTGTCATAATGGATTCACTTCTTGAAATGGCATCTCTAGGCAGCCTGAAGATAAAGGAAGTTTCGTCTAAAGAGTTTAGGCTAGCGATTAAAGGTTACTTTGACCAGATAAGACCTGCAGAGCTCAGAATGTGCTTAACAGAGTATAGTGAATCAAACATCCATTATGGAGCGAGCAGAACGTATCTATACCACTCGCTGGCCCGGATCATGATGAGTGAAGTCGTGCCAAGAATTCATGAAGTCGAGGTCCACATGAAACAGCTTAAAAAGTCATCAGGTGACTATGCCGCTACTTATGAGATTAAGAAGAACATTCCTTTAAAGGTGCAAGAGCGGATGAAAAACTCACCGCTTAATGATTACTTTGCAGAGGTAGAGTACGATGAGCTCGTAGAACTCGACAATGTTTCAACCTTTGAGCGTGAGATCATGTCTTTTATCAAGACGTTTAAGGTACCAGTTCCAAGTAGCGCGGTATTCAAGGTCAGAAGACTCGGTAAAATCAAGGCAGCGGGTGTATTCTTTCCACTTCATAACACGTTAGCGGTAGACATCAATCATCCGAACTCATTTATTCATGAGTTTTGGCACATGATAGATTACTACATGATGTATAACAAGGACGAGTTCACTGGTCAGCGTCTTTCAAGCCGAAGAGATTTTGAGCCTATTATCAAGGAGTATAAGCGTGTCGTTATGGACTGCGTCATTGCGCTGCCATTCGATTCACAGGTAAAGAAAGCTTTCTTTGGAAAGACTAAGTACAACAGGGAATACTACTTTGAAAACACTGAGATTTTTGCCAGGAGCGCTGAAATCTACTTTAAAAACGCTTTAAATGGAAAGAGCTCACTTGTTGAAGATAAGGAGAATGTCTATTATCCAAACAATGAGAAACTTATAGCTATGATTGAGAACTACTTTACTAATCTACTGAAGGAGGTCACTCATGAAAACACTCATGCAGCATAAGTCGTTCATCTATCATGGTGAAAGTCACAAGCATAATCTGAATGTAATCAAGAAGGACCTTTCTGAACTTTTAGGGGTTAGTGAAGAGGACGTTTTCTATCAGGAAGATGTCTTTTTTTATGACTGCGAACAGCTACGCGTCGATGACTGGGAAACTTTAAGAAGTAATTTTTTATTTGGCCCAGCTAAGTCTTATAAGGTGATTGTACTTGGTAGCGCAGAGTCGCTTAGCCTTGTGCTTTTAAACAAACTCCTTAAGCCAGTAGAGGAAGCAGATCAGAAAGTTAAGGTCATTTTCAGCACGACAAAGCCCCTAATCGATACCATTAAAAGCAGAAGTATAACGATCAAAATCGTAGAAGGTAACCAGTCTAGTTTTCCGAAAAGTGAGAAAGAACTCATGGACTTTTTTTCTGTCAGTGAAGCGAATATCACCATGGCTCGAATGCCATTAATTGGTCTATACAAAGCCATTAAGGAAAATGGATCGCTTATTAAAGCGACCGGTCTTATTAAGGAGAAGAGTAAAGCACTCTCATTCTTTGCGGATAAGGTCCCGGAGATTGCGAAACTGATCATCCTTTATGAAATTGAAACGGGAAGAATCTCAGAAAGAAGCATAGTAGCAAGTCAATACCTGGAAAGAGAGCCTAGCGAAGGCGAACTTTACCTGATGATGCTAGAACTAGAAGCAAAAAGAGGTGAAATATGAATGAAGTTAAACTTAGAGGAAGGGTTGTCAATCAATCGCGAGTAAAATCTACTGGAATAATTAAATGTATGTTTAACGTCGAGGTAAAAAGAACACAGGCGTTTCATTTAGACTCAAATCAGTGTGACAATCCCAAAGTGATCGCTTATGGCGAAGTAGCAAAAGACTTCTTAAGTAATATGAAAAGAGGAGACGTGGTGACTGTAACCGGCTGGATTAGAACGAGTGTATTAAGTACAGATGGATTTAACAGCTATGTCACTGAGATAATTGCAGACAAAATTGTCAAAGAGGAGGAATTAAATGAGTCTTTATAATAAGTACCGGCCTAATCTATTTAGGGAAATTGTTTCTCAAGAGGTTACGATTACAGCAATTAAAGAGCAGCTTAAAAACGATAGATTCTCACAGGCCTACATCATGGCGGGGACGAGAGGTACCGGTAAAACGACTACTTCAAAACTGTTCTCAAAATATGTAACGTGTGAATCTCCATCTGAGGGTGAGCCGTGCGATGTGTGCGGCTCATGCATCGATGCAAAGGCTGGGCGGCATTCAGATATTTATGAGATTGACGGGGCGTCAAACAATAGTGTTGACCATGTTAGAACGCTTATAGATGAAATCAAGTATCCGCCTATGAGATCCAAGTACAAGGTCTACATTATCGATGAAGTCCACATGCTTTCTGGTAGTGCTTTTAACGCGCTTCTAAAAACGCTTGAAGAGCCACCGGCACATGTGATTTTCATTCTGGCCACTACTGAGCTTCACAAGGTGCCTGCTACGATTAGAAGCAGATGCCAGATATTCACATTTGCTCAGATTGAAGTTCGTGACATCAGTGCGCATTTGCTGAAAATCACAAACTTTGAAAACATAAACCTAAGTGAGGAAGGGGCAAGGCTCATTGCTGAAAATACAGACGGGTCAATGCGCGACGGGATATCAATCCTAGAGCAGCTATCGCATAACGCATTGATTGATACTCAAACTGTAGAAAAGGCCCTTGGCCTGATTAATGAAAAGCATACGTATTCATTTGTTGAGTTTCTAATCGATAGGGACATCGAAAATGCGATTGCCGTTTACAAAGAAATCATGAAGCAAGGAAAAACAACCTCCCAGCTTATTGAATCCATGATCAGGTTCCTAACGGGAGCTATTATGTGCGGCGATAGAGTAGGCGAAATGTCAAGTACTCTTAAAAAGCTGATTGAGTTTAAAAGAAATGTTCAAAAGGAGTCTAATATTCAGCTTCTTTTTAACCTGTTCATCGTCGATGCTTGCACATGTACAAAAGTGATCGATGGCGCTTTAGAGGATACCCTTAATAAGGTGGATAAAAGGATTTATGAGATTGAAAGCTTCATTAAGAAAGTGGCTAAAAATAAATCCGATTCTAGCGAAACACCAAAGACGCCGGCTATTTCGGACATTAAAGCAGAAGAAAGACCGCTTAACGTGAAGGAAGTTCAAGAGGAAATGAAACAGGAACCAGCGAACGATAACAAAGCATCTGTTCAAAATGACAATTCTGAGCTGAAGAAAGCCAATTCAGAAAGAGTACAGTCTCTTCTTGGCAGGCTCAATAAGTTCCAGGCTAAGGTGTAATTGTGAACAAATTGAAAACATTAACAAAAGCTTGTCACTGGTATATAAAACCCTCACTTATAATTAAGGTAATAAAAAGTAGAGGAGGCCATGTATGCCGAGGATGAGAGTAATTCAAAACAAACAACTGTTACAAGAGACAGTGATTGTAAAAAAGCATGTCATTGATAGAGTGGTGGAGAGACGCCATGAAATGAAAGGGAAAGACCCGTTTCAGATCAAGAAAACTGTAATTAACGAGATTCAAAACAGTAAGCTGATTGCAATTGTAGGTAAAGAAGAACACCGGTCATACCATGGCCGTATCTATGTATGTAAAAGGGAAGGAAATACGCTAATTGCAGTAACTTATTTGCTTTCAAAGGATGAACGAAAGAGACAAGAGTATAGAAAAGCGAATTAACCTTTGCAAGTCTCTGAAGGTTGATTCGGCCAAATCAATATGCCAAATTAAAGTATTCAAAGGTATTGTTTTTAATATTATCTACTTAAAAAAATTTCAGATCTTCGGTCAATTATTACTAATGTGCTCCTTTGTCACTTTCAGCGACAGAAAAATACGCCATTGAAAATAGTTTAAAACCAAAAAGCCCCTGACGTATAAAGGTAACTGTCAGGGGGCTTTTTACCGTTACAATTTAAAGCATTTAATATTAATAGCCTCTATTCATTGAATTTTATTGTCCCTTTCACCTTCACTAAACCACTGCAGCAGGTAGTACTTCAGACCAAGCCCCGAAATCACTACGAATGCCGACGTTATCAGGGCACTAAAGGTCAACTTAAACATGCCCTGAACCTCTATCAAGGCTGCCCCTGGCCAATTGCGATTTTTCATAGAAATCATATACAAAATAGTCATTAGCAAAATGGCCCCATTAGCAAGGGCATGTCTGAAATACTGCTTACGCCAATCCGCGGGGGCTGTAAAAAACTCAAATGGCTCCTCACCCTCACGCCGCAAGTATACATAATTTGAATATTTGCAGGAAATTTCAATGTCCATTTCCGACAAAAACTCACTATAGTCTCGGTGCTCTGCCTCTCCCTCGTGCAGAGTCCTCAAGACGACCTGATATTGATAGCAGTGGGATGGGGCCACATCGAAGACATAATAAAACACATACCGGGCTACTAAATGATAACCCTTTTTTGACATCTCATTTAACCATTCAATTTCCCGATGCACGTCGATAAAAACCTTAAATAATGTGGTTTTCTTGAGTTTTGGTTGATTCTGTTGGCTCACATCTTTTCCCTCCTATTCACATTTTTCCATTGCAGCATCATGTTCTAGAATGTCGAGTCTTTCGCCAGAGATTTGAAGTCCGAGAGCTGAAAGTGCTTGAAAACGCTGTATTTCTCTAATAACAGCTTCACGTCCTGCCACAGTAATCTGATAATCTTTACGCCGAGAGGGGCTGGATGTAATTGGGGCAGCTTCATCGGCCAGGGCAATCCAACCGCGGTTTACGAGTGTGTTTAAGGCACCATAGAGGGTTCCTGCACCCAAGGTCAATCGGCCTTCGGTGTGTGCGGAGATAAACTGTATAATGCCATACCCATGACGGGGCTGGAAGGTCGCCAATAGCACTAAGTAGAATACTTCAGTGATTGCGCCATAATGATTTTCCTGCATTGAACCCTCCTTTTTAGAATTTACGAATTTCGATATATCGGAATACGTAATAATTGTAAATCATACACCTGTATTAGTCAATCCTAATTTCTACTCATTTTTTGAAGATCAATAAAAAAAGATGTTTGGCGAGAATTATCAGCTTATATACTGGTTGAATAATAAATAGAGCATTAGGTTACAAGCCCCTTGTTTGAATTATGCAAGCACTCTTTTGAAAATTGTACGAAGAAGGGTAGTCATTCCAATCTCTCTTGATTGTGAACTAAAAAAAGAGAATATAAGCTTGAATACTGGATTCCTCGATGTGAAAGCAAGTCTTTATGATGGTACGAAGGTGAACGTTGAAATTCAAGTGGGGCGAGATTATAATTTAGCTAAGAGAACGTTCTTTTATCTTGCTAGGCTTTATTCTAATGATTTTCTGAGTGGTCAAAAATTTGATTCATTATCAAAAGCAGTTACTGGAAATATTCTTGATTATGTTCAGTTTGAAAAAGATGTATCATTTCATAAGACATTCAAAATAGTCGACGAAAATGGAGATAATTGCTTTTTTTCTGATGTAGCTGAAATCCATGTCCTTGAACTAGAAAAGGTAAGACGACTTAAGGATTATGGCGATAATAAACTTAGAGACTGGCTATTATTCATTGGTGCAAATAGCAAGGAGGAAATTCAAATGTTAGCAGAAAAAAATGTAGATATCAAAAAAGCTGCTGATGTACTTGAAAAATTGAGTCAAAATGATGAAGCAAGATTAATGTTTGAAAGTCGTGAAAAATATCTTCATGATTACAATTCAAATTTGTATGCAGCTAAAGAGGAAGGCAAGGTAGAAGGCATAAGACTCGGGCATATAAACACGATTTACGCTTTGTTTGGAGTAAAGCATAATCTTAGTAAGATCGCTATCTCAGAGCGGGTTTATGCATTTAGTAATGAAGAAGATGAAGAGTTTTCAAAACTGATGAATGATGACTTGTATGAAGAGGCTTTTAAAGTGCTCGGGTTAGTTTAATTACCTGCCTTGCTTCTTGAAAGAATGGTTTCTTTATGGTATCATTTTTCTATTAAGTGTTATTGTTTTTTCAGTTTAAAGCCCACCAATGAGTGGCACTATTTTAAGGCGAGAAGTCTATCCAAACGGATAGACTTTTTTTATTGCTCAGAAAGGAGACGTTAATGTATGAAGTAGAAAAAGAGGTGTTCATGGAGAAAGGTTTCAAAACGCTATCTGATGAACTGAGAGAGTTTTTAACTGCAGCCAGTTATCCAGTTATAACCGAGATAGCTGTATTTGAAAACAACGAAGAGGATGTACTGGAGATTCATGCAACGAGTGAATCAATAGTTGATCCTCTTTTTATTTACACAGACACTATAGAGCTTGATTATGGCTATTCTCATCAAATTGATGAGATGAAAATACTAAGCCTAGTCTATGGAAAAGAAGTGCGCGTACATCAGATTAATGAAGACTCGATTATTTTAAGAAAAGAGGAGGCTTAATATGAGCAGGACAATCAATGGGAAAGAGATTAGTAAAGTGATGGAGGAGCTTAAAGTACCGTTTAGCAAGTACGCGGTTGACTTTAACGGTAGGGCTAACATTCCTTATGAAGTGATCAGGAATAGGGCAAACGAGGTTCTTGGACTGAATTACTCAGACGAAATTGATGTGCAGCTACACGAGATTGAAGGCGAGTACAGCGTCAGAGTGACCTGTAAAATCACACTCATAGACGACGAGGGCAATCTAGTTGCCACAAGGTCGCACATGCGATCTGACGTTCTTACAAGGTACTCATCTGACCATAGGAAAAAACCAAATCAAATCTGCTTTGATAATGACGATTTTTCCTCCGTGGTGTCATTAGCATTCAAGAAGGCGTTTAGCATGTTTGGGTTAGGTGATCAGTTTGCTTTAGAAAATGCCAACGGTAGCATGAATCATGTCATTAATAATGGTAAAAACGATGATTCATCGGATGGAATGCGAAGAGTAAAGACCATGGCCACGTTCATATCGAAACTTGTTGATGATGGTACTGGTGAGATTTATACTTTCCAGTCGGGCGAGGGTAAGCTAATCGAGTTCAAAGTTCAAAATCGTGAAAGCGTTAAGAATTATTCTAAGCTTTCTTCACTTGCACCTGGTAGTTCAGCTGAGGTATATTTTTACCTGCCTGACTACACATTGTTTGGAGTTGCATAATTTAAAGAGGGGGGAGTTTCCCCGCTATCTATCTAAGGAGGACAATTATGTTAGTGACTACATTCGCTGATAGAGCGGTGGTTATAGAAGAGGGAAAAGTTATCTCTAGCGGTAAGGTACTTACCGATGAAGAAATGCTAAGGCTTAAATGTTTTGATCTTATAAAGTTAAGGCATGTTTCGACTGGTAACTATTACACAGCATATGTGATTGATGAGCTCGAAATGTATCTAAGGGACCATGTTCATGCTTATGAACACTTTTTCTTTATGCTCGAAGTCATTACCGAGATAGTAATAAGAAGAGACGCGATTATGAGTATAAATACACTTATTGAATACATGATGAGGGACATCAAATCATTTAAAGAACGCCATGAAAATGCTAGAAGCATAACGCAGTTAATCTCAGAGATTTACTTAGATTGCGAGATGATTATATGACGCGAGCGACACATGCTACGGTGGGGATATGCTCATCTTACTCTCTTAGCATGATAATGGGAGTAGATCCAATTTATCCAGTGATTATTGGCGTCATTTCATCGCTTTTACCCGATGTGGACACTGGAAGGAGCATGATAAATAAGCTGCTGATCAGAATCAAGCTTTTTCAAGGTAAGTGGATGAAGCTTTATTATCTAGGCTTATTCATATTACTACTTATAGCTTTTAAACTTACAGAAAACGTAGTAGTAGGTATTATATGTGCGCTTTGCTTTTTACTTGTAATTGGCGGACACAGAACCTGGTTTCACAGTATTTTCATGATAATCCCTTTAAATGTCATCTGGAACACTACGAATCTTAGCACCTTTCTTTTAACGATTGGAATTTTAAACTATACGCTACACCTTCTTCTGGATATGCTGAATCCGGGTGGTGTAATGCTTTTATACCCGGTCAGTATGAAGGTATTTAGATTTCCAATTACTTTCAAATCTGATTCTATCGTTACTAGGCTCATCGAGTATTCTACGGATGCTGCGCTAATCTATTTTACATTTAAAGATACAGCTCGCTTTCTTTCCTGATAAAGTGTCTTTCCCTTGTGGAGAGGCACTTTTTCTTTATTTAGAGATTAATTACCTTGTTTTTAGGGCTATGATAAATTAAAGTGGTATTGAAAGGGTATGCAGTCATATCAAATGTAAAGAACCGTGATGTTAAGGAGGTAATTTAGTGAATATAAAAAGTGTCTTAAAAGGACTGGATGAAGCCATTAAAATCAGCTCCGAAAAGCTTAATGAGCAAAGGCAAATGGAATGTATTTTACCAATCGAATCAATTACTTATCATGAGGTATTAAATACTCGAAAAGGTCTTAATCTTTCGCAGGCTACTTTTGCCAGCATTATGGGCGTAAGTAAGAAAACCGTCAAAGAATGGGAGAAAGGAACAATCCAACCAGATGGACCAGCACAACGACTGATTGGTATATTAAATTCAGCACCAAACGTAATAAGTAAGTTTGTTTCGATTGATTAATTGCGGAGTTAGTCTAGTTATGCGAAACTTCTAAATGAATTATAATTAAATATCAAACATGGAGGTAAATGATGAATATCAGTAAAAAAGTATTGGTAAAATGTGAGGAATGCAATCGTGAATTTGAGATAGCGGGTGATACACTAGATTTTGATGTCGTCTCATCTTGTGAACGAAATATGGGCGAAGAGATAGAGTTCGGAGCTGAAGGTGAGTATCAATGCCCAGATTGTGATAATATTATTTTTATTTATGCGTCATACTGGGAGTATCCCGTTGGAGCATATAATAATCATGAAGAATCAATTACGGGTGGTGAACTTTTAAGTAATATTCTAAAAATATAAAAAATAGTATTATAATTTAAAACTAACTTCGGCACTTTACATAACACGCTAGTTTCCTGCATTCCTTTCGATGTTAATGGACTTGAGTGACAATATCTGTGATAATTTTTCCTCCAATGCGGTAATAGTTGGAACATTATAAACTATAAAAACACAATGTGAAATTTAAGTGAAATTTAAGTTAGAGGAGATCATCCTATGAAAAGTTTAAAACAAATTCGAGAGATTAAAGAATTTATTTTAAGTAATCCAGAAATTCTAATTAACGAAAAGAAAATTTCATTCATAGTAACTGAAAGAGAATCTCATACTATATACGGAGGACTTGGCGATTCGGATAATATGTTTGAAATAATTCTTGATTCAGAAGGTTGGATTTATAAAACTTACACGAATGAATATGGTCATTATGCAAATGGTGTGAAATTTGACAAGATTGTTGATAAGTTTGAAAAAAGAATTTCAGATGAGGAGCTAGAGAATTACTTTAATAGTGACGAGTCAACATTGGGAGAGGTTAATCATTTTGTTAAATCTGCTGAAAAAGTTTTAGAGACATACAGTAAAACTAACTATATAAACAGACCATCCTTTTTTTGGCCAGGGAGGGGTTAACAAAACTTCACTGAATACACAGTCCTCGCAACTGGGGTTGCGAGGACTGTCAGAACTTTTTAAGTAGTTTCGTTAGAGAAAATGGAGTATAAAGTGAGAGATATAATAAGAGAGTATTCATTAGAGTTTAGAGAAGCTATAGAAAAATTAAATGAAAGTGAAATAACAAACTCAAAACATTTTTTAAGATTTCCTAGGGGATGTTGTGGGGATGCATCTGATTTGTTAGCGAAATATTTACTCTCTAAAGGAATAGAAACATCCTATGATTGGGGAATGTACAACGGACAATCACATGGTTGGCTAGTTTATCATAATTATTTAATTGATATTACAGCAGATCAATTTGATGAGATCAATGAGAAAGTCGTAGTTACAAATGATGCCACTTGGTATCTTAAGTTTAGAAATCCAACAAAAAAACTTAGGACTTTTGAAGACTTTAATATATTTAACTATGAGCGATTAAATGAAATATATGAAGCAATTATGAGAAAAATCGTATAAAACTACATCTAGCACCTTCCCCTCTCAACAAGTGTAGATGGTAATATAAAGTAGTCCATGGGCTATTTTACTTGACTGGTTACAACAAGATTGCAAGGGGGATAGAAACGTTTTGAGAATGGCATTATATGCGAGTTATGAAAAAGAAACACTTTACGATATAAAGAATAAAGAAAATGAAAAATGCACGTAAAGATTTAGTTTAATTCAAATACTAATTATTAATTAGAGATGAGTAATTAAGTCAAATAAACATTGACGAGCGCAGTTTTTTTATTGTGAAGTAAAATATCAAGCAAAAAATGAAAAAGTGGAGAGTAGTATTTTATTTATGTGTTTGTGTTCATCAATTTTACTCAGTGAACGGTTAAATTCTATTAAGTTTATTTTAAGGAAGTATAGTTGCTTCTAGAGAGAAGTTAAATAGTAAGGCTACTTTAAGGAGTTTATTAATGAAGGATTATATTGCGTTCTTATGCGACAATGTAGATGAAAATTTATATGGTAAGTACAACTTCACAGGTGTAAATTTATCAGATGAAATTCAAATAACTTATGACAATTATCTAATGATTACAAAAATAGTTTTTATTAAGAATTCTCTCGAAGAGTCACTGTCTGAGAAGAAAATAAGTTTAATTTTAAATGTTAAAGATATCACATTAAACGACTTAATATTCGAGGATGTAATTTTCGAAAATAGTCTTCCAAATGGATTTACGCAAAATGATAATAAGCTCATTTTAATTATTCCAGCACAATTGATTTTATCATCGAATACCCTTATAACTTTCAATTTTGAAATTAATGATTCAATTGTTTTAGAGCAAAGATATAAAGTTAAGTTAGGTAACGCTCCGTATGTAAATACTAATGGGGAGATGCTTTTTAATGGTGTAATAATACCATCAAAATATAATTTTGATGTGAAAAAGTTGTTTGCGAGAAGTATCAGTAATTTGTTTATTATTGATCAATTCATAGATCCGGATTCATTCATTGATCTCTGTTCACTCGTTGACAAAAATTGTTCGATAAGAATTTTAACAGTCAATAAGTGTGACAACAAGAAAAGATGTTTATTTATTGATAAATATCAAGAGCTAATAGACCTTGGTTTTTCAAAAATCGAGGTTCGATTTACACCAAATATACATGATAGATATGTACTTATTGAAGACACAGAATTGTATCACTTTGGACATTCACTTAAAGATTTAAACAAAGACAAGATTTCTTCATATGAGTTGATTAGTAATAAAGAAAATTTTGAAAGACTAAGTAGTTTTTTTGAAAATCAATGGAATGCTTCAGAGTGTGATATGATAAGAATATCAAATGATTAATTTCTGATGACGTTAAGAATCTATAAAATAAAATACACTTCGTCACAATTTAGACAGTGCACAGCTTGGAAGTTGGAATTTAAGAAAGCCTTTCACATACACACAGTCAACACAAATTGGCTGAGTGGATTTAAAGACAGAACTATTTATCGGGCGCAGCTCGTTGAATAGTGGTAATGTCTTGATAGTTAATTATTCATATGATATGATTTATGTAATCAAAGTTATTGTTTTAATTAATCTATAAGACCACCGGTGAGTGGCACCATTATGAGGCAAGAAGTCTAACCATTAGGATAGGCTTTTTTTATTGCCCGGAAAGGAGGACCGATATGTATTTAGACCACTATTTAGAGGCAATAACATGTGTAAAGAAAAGCCACTACAGAAAGCTTAACATCACAAGTTTTAGTGGCAAAGAGAGGCATTTTAAGGAGATATTTGAGCTGCTATTAGTGTCGTTATCAAAAGATAAAGACACCTTTTTAAAGGACCTCAAATTTATCTTAAATGAAAAGTACAATGAGAATTTATATTCTCATAAAAACGAGGCGATTCAAATTCAGGATTATGTAAGAAGACACTTCGAGAGGCTGTATAACTATTTAAAAGGGCAAGGTTTCAAGGTATTGGCTCCAGGATTCGACTACTATGTGGACCATGATGAGACTATAAGTTATCGGTTTGATGTGATTGTTGAGTATGCTGACAAAACCGTTGAAGGCTTAATTTTCGACTCAAAAAAGCCAAAGTACAGCTATCAAGGCAGAAAGTTTGAGACCAAGGTAATAAATAGCATCGAGCTAAGTGGTCTTATTCGAAAGCTTATGAGCAGGTATCCAGATCGGGAAGTTAGAGCTACTTTTTTGCACCTAAGAAATAAGGACGACAAGAAGGACCTATTTCCGAATTTCGAGTACAAAAAAGGTACTAACGTCATCTCACTTTCGAGAAGTGATATCATGAAGGCTTTCAAACTCGAGGAAAGTGGTGTAATAGAGCATATCGACTCGGTTACAGAGACATTTCTTAATCTATCAAGAGAAAAAGACTGTAAAAGCTGCAGTTATCAAAGGCTATGTAAGTTTGAAGAAGCAAGAAATTCTTTTAAGCCGGTAAACATTAGACTTTCCGAAGTGAGCAAGCAAAGTCACGGGAGTAATAGTCCAGTTAAGCTTAACGATGAGCAGGCAATGGTCATTGAGAATTTAAACGGAAAATGCCAAGTGGTTGCTGTACCTGGAGCGGGCAAAACGAGGATTCTGGTTGAAAGTATCAGGAAGAATATTTCTGAAAAGGTAGATCCGAAATCGATACTCGCGCTTACGTTCACAAACAAGGCTACTGGTGAGCTAAAGGAAAGACTAATGGGAATTGATGGCGCTGAAGACGTGAAAATCACGAATTACAACACATTTGGTTACTCTATTGTGAGAAGTCATTACAAAGAGATGGGGTTTGACTATCCACCGCGTCTCGTTACAACCCATGAAAGTTTTATGATCATCAAAGAGGCTCTTGAGATGTTTAGAGTTAAGTTTAAGTATGAGAAGCTTTTTGATAAGACCTACGGCCAGATGTGGGACATCTATGGTGCAGTGGAGTATGCAATCACACTTGGTATGGCGCGTAACACGACCATGCTTGAACTTGAGAAGAGAGCGTTTAAGAACTACGTTCTTACAGATGAGATATTGAATTTCATCCCGCTTCTAGCTTTAAGATATCAGGCTGTACTAAAGCAAAAGAATCTCATTAGTTATTCTCAGCAGATTGATCTTGTAAATGAGCTGTTTGACGCTAACCCTTTCATTGCCGAATCCCTAAGAAAGAAATACAGGTATGTTTATCTTGATGAGTACCAAGACACAAATCCACAGCAGCACAAGATGATCATGAAATTTGCAGTCAACAATGTACTGATGGTAGGAGATGAGGACCAGAGCATATTTTCTTTTATAGGTGCCGAACCAATGAACTTTCTTTCCTATATGAAAGATGGCTCAAATAAGTTCTACCTCTCAATCAACTATCGGTCAGGGAGTGAAATCATTGAGCGTGCGAATATTCTGATATCGAGAAATGTGATGAGAAACCCTAAGGTAATACGTTCTGGGACTGAAAAAAAAGGACGCGTTAAAGATCACCTTATCGAATGTGCTGAAAACGTGGTTGAAATCGTCAATGAGCTAGTAGAGCTGAACTATAAGCCTGAAGACATAGCGATTATCGCAAGAAAGAATAAGCATCTTGAAACATTTAAAACACTGCTTAATGGCGCGGGCTATAAATCACAAAGCAATTACAACCGATTACTTGCTGAAGAAGATTTCATACTATTCACGTCATTTTTGAAGGTGTTATCACTTAAAGCAATTAGAGAAGATGAGTACATTATCATGAAGCATCTTTATGGCGAGTCAAGCTTTTCAATGGCTGGCAGTATCGTAACTTCATTGATGATACACGGCTCAGAAAGCTATGACAGGCTTAATGAAGACATCAGAATGTTAAGGCAGCTGGAGTCGCAAGTAGCCCAGATCAGTTTTATTTTTGAGTTGATTGGTTTTAAGAATTCTGCGGTCCGCACCTACATTCTCGAGCTGTTTGATAACCTTCATCTTGCTTCACTTGCTGAGCTTTTAAAGGTGATTGACGGGATGATGGAAATTGATGAAGACGTCACAGTATCAGCTGTAGGTGATGGTGTGCATTTGCTTACTGCTCATGCTTCGAAGGGGCTTGAGTTTAAGGCAGTAATCGTTTATGACCTTGATGACTTTGCTGGTGACGAAGAGGAGAGAAGGCTACTTTATGTGGCCTTGACACGGGCTGAGGAAGAATTACACCTCGTGACAGTTGATAAAGGAAATAGAAAAAAGGAGGCGGCATAATGTCGGTACTGACTTATGTAATAATCATGTTTATTACCGGATTCTTTTTAAAGGATTTAATAAAGTTTGTGTTGATTGGTCTACTAATATACTTCTTCATGAATTACGGATGGAGTATAATTCCTATGTTGTTTGATGGGCTAATGAGGATAATTGAAACAGCCAAGGTGGCTTTATGATTAAAGAAATCATAATTAGTGATGATGTTTATCTAGCTGACCAAAGAGTAGCGCAGTTAACAGAGGGATATGACTTAGTTAGGACCTCTTCTTTTACGGAAGCAGAGATTACGATTTTAAGGCAACAGTCACTGTTTGGGAAAACTGCAGTTGTTGTAAGCGGAAAACTTGATAAAAGCGAGGAGGAATTACTTCAAAGGTTTTTAGATGAAGATCATAGGCTGACTAGTGCACTCATCTATTTACCAGGATATGAAGACTATAGGAAAAAGATATTTAAGTCAAATCACACCTTAAAATGCGAAAAGCTTAAAGGTAGTGAACTTCTAAACTTTCTTGTTCAGATTGGAAAGGATAACTTTGTTCCAGTAGATACTGAAATCCTAAGGTATCTCATTGAATACAGTGAGTATGAAAGTGACCCAAAGATTTCTCTTTATGACCTGATCGGTGTTATAAGGAGTTCTACAGGTTCAGTACTCACAAAGGAGCATATTGAAAAAAATCTAATCCGTAGTGACAAGGAAGATGCGTTTAAGCTAATTCAGCTAATTGGTGACAATGACGGATTGGTTGAGTACATGGATAGGCTTAATGCAAACCCACATATGATAATTGGTGCTCTTTTATACGCGTTTAGAATCATGGCTAAGTTAAAAATTAGTAGTGATATCGGAATCAACAGTTATCAGATGAATCAATACATGCTGATTAAGGACAAGTGGTCACTTGAACAGATTGTAGAAAAAATGAAATTGCTTAATATGCTTAAAGAGCAACATGAATCGAACGATGTAATGAGAGCATTAATTCTTTCGGTTTTAGAGGTATAGTAATCCTTAGTTTTAACTTACAAATCATTACTCCCAAACGGTCTCGTTTGGGATTTTTTTGTTTTAGTCTTCATCATGTAGCTGAGTTTCAATATTGGTTTTAAAAGTGTAAGGTTGGTGCTCATTGTGATATAAATATAAAAGAGGTAAAATATGTAGTAGAGAAAAATCGCTTTGTGTTATGGAAATACTGAGTATTCTTATCCTGAATATGATAATCTATAAGTGCTGAAATGATTTAGATAAGAAAACTTAATGTATTACGATAGAAATATTTAGTAGCGAGGGGAGAAGCATGATTACTTCAGATGAAATTAAAAGAAGACTATGGGATGGCGCTAATGAATTAAGGGGCTCAATGGACGCGAGCCGATATAAAGATTATATGCTTGGACTTATGTTCTATAAGTTCTTAAGTGATAAAACCCTTGAGACCTTTAAATTATCTCTTGGGGTAGGTACTATAAGCGAAGAAAAACTCATAGATGAATATATAAATGCAAAAAAGTCTATGGGTGATGCTGTTGAGAAAATGATCAAAAGCGTGCTCGGTTACTATGTTGCACCAGAATACTTATATCAAATGTGGCTTAGAGATATAGATGAAGGTGAATTTGAGGTTCAAAAGGTATCTGACAGCTTAAACAGTTTTGAAAGATCAATAGTCAGCTCTGATGAAGGAAGCGATTTCATTGGGCTTTTCTCAAGCTCTACACTCGACTTGTCTGATACTGCTCTTGGTAGTAACCTACATGAGCGAAGTAATAACATAAAGGCATTAATCCAACTATTTGCTGATTTAAACATGGTCGCTCTCCAGAAAGGTGATGTTTTAGGAGACGCTTATGAATACTTAATCGGCCAATTTGCCATGGAATCGGGCAAAAAGGCAGGAGAGTTCTACACACCTCACCAGGTTAGTGAGGTTATGGCTCAGATAGTTGCGAAAACGACTGATATTAAATCAATTTATGATCCGACAGTTGGTTCAGGTTCTCTTCTTCTTACGGTTAAAAAGCATTTAAGTAAGGATAAGCAAATAGAGCTTAACTACTATGGCCAAGAAAAAAACACCGCCACATACAATCTTACAAGAATGAACCTTCTTCTACATGGAGTAAGACCAGAGAAGATGACTATCAAAAACGGAGATACACTTGGAACAGACTGGCCGGAAGATCCAAGAAACCCTAATGAAGGGGTCCAGTTTGATGCTGTCGTCATGAACCCACCATATTCAATCAAGAACTGGAACAAATCAGGCGTTAAAGTTAGCGATCCAAGGTTTGAGGTTGCTGGGGTGTTGCCACCAGACTCAAAGGGTGATTATGCCTTCTTACTCCATGGTTTATACCACTTAAGAACCGGTGGAACTATGGCAATCGTTCTGCCTCATGGTGTGCTTTTTAGAGGTGCTGCAGAGGGAGAGATTAGAAAGAGACTGATTGAAAAGAACTTCATTGATGCTATTATTGGCCTTCCTAGTAACTTGTTCACCAATACTGGCATTCCTGTTGTGGTTATCATACTCAAAAAAAATCGGAATTTGACAGATCCAGTGCTAATGATTGACGCTTCAAAAGGCTTTATTAAAGTCGGTAAGCAAAATGTGCTTCTGGAGAAGGACATTGCAAAAATCGTCGATGTATATGTAGGTAAAAAAGAAATCACAGGCTATAGTCATCTTGCTTCTAGAAGTGAGATTATTGAAAATGACTACAATCTTAATATCCCTAGGCATGTAAAGTCCATAAGCGATGAGATTCCGCATGATGTCGATGCTCACCTTTATGGCGGTATTCCTTCTGCTAACATTAAAGAACTTAAGACTCTACAAGATTTAGCATCAGATGTGCTCGAAGGGTGCTTAGATGAGCTAAGGCCAGGATACTTCAGACTAAATAAACCTGTTTCAGAAGTTAAGAAGTTACTATATGGAAGTAGCAAAGTCAAATCAATGGATGAAAGTCTTAAAGAAGAGACTCAAAGTTATATCTCAAAATACTGGAATGAACTAAGAAATATTACTGAAGATGTTGAACTTTCAGCGCTTGAAGAAAGAATGACTGTAGAGATTAAAGACATTCTGACAAAATATGTTCATATAGATATTTACTCTGGTTATCAAATTATTGCAGAAATATGGAAAGACTCATTACACCATGATCTTGAACTTATTGCAAAAGAAGGCTTCTATAATGTGGGTAGAATGAGGGAACCAAATTTTGTCATCAAAGGGACAGGCAAGAATAGGCGTGAAGAGCAAGATGGATGGATTAGCGCACTTATTCCAATAGATTTAATTACCAAACGCTTGTTTGCTCATGAAAAGCAGCAGATTGAAGAAAAGAATCAAGTGATTCAAAGTATCGAGTTTGAACTATCTGAACTGATCGAAAAGTCTAAAGAAGAAGATACTACAGAATTTGAGGCATTAAATGATATTGTAGAGAGGTTAAATGATGATGAGCTTGGAGATTCATTTGATAAGAATGAGCTGAAAACAGCTATTAAGTCAGAAAAAAAAGGTACTAATAGGTACGAGTTGCTACTTAAAGTAGATGGTTTGTTTAACAAGGTTTCAAGTCTGGCCAAAGCGATTAAAGATGACGAGAGAAAACTTAAAGATGCTGTTCAAGAGAGAATTATAAACCTTACTAACGATGAAATAGACATGCTAATATATGAAAAATGGTTTGGAATAGCAGTTAGTGAAATTACAAGTTTGGTGTATGAATCACTTAACAAAGAGCTCGATAGCTTGAATAGCTTAGATAAACGTTATGCTGATACTTTAGAGACTATTGATAGTCAGATTGAAAAGCTAATAGCTGAGTTTGAACTTCTATGTAATGACTTGGTGGTGAGATGATGAGCGAATCAAAAAAAACGATACCCAAACGTAGATTCAAAGAATTTGAAAATGCTGATGCTTGGGAACAGCGTAAGTTACTTGAAAGTGTAATTAAAGTGATTGATTTTCGAGGAAGAACGCCTAAAAAACTAGGCATGGATTGGAGTGAAGATGGTTATTTGGCTCTTTCTGCTTTGAATGTTAAAAATGGTTATATTGATGAGTCAATTGATGCTCATTACGGTGATCAAGAGCTATATGATAAGTGGATGACTGGCAATGAATTGCACAAAGGGCAAGTGCTTTTTACAACAGAAGCACCAATGGGTAATGTGGCTCAAGTTCCTGATAATAAGCGATATATACTTAGTCAGAGGACGATTGCATTTGAAGTTGATGAAGAAAATATTACAGAGAATTATTTAGCTGTAATTCTGAGATCTCCAAATATTTTTAATAAGCTAACTGCACTATCAAGTGGAGGTACAGCAAAAGGAGTTAGCCAGAAATCCATGTCTGAATTGACTATACTGGATAGGTTACACTAAGTTAGACAGATTCCTTAAGGTCCTATAAAATAAGGATAAACATATGAGGGAGAAAAATCATGTCTAATGAAAAACGCAATCGCCGTGAGTTCACTGATGAATTCAAAAAA
>Ga0209794_1001042_pt1 | contig 26281 bp, 22 predicted proteins | sample EBPBio232013_DNA_FD_185869 | JGI IMG/M metagenome (GOLD analysis project Ga0209794, IMG submission 185869) | Wastewater treatment Type I Accumulibacter community from EBPR Bioreactor in Madison, WI, USA - Reactor 1_5/23/2013_ DNA (SPAdes)... | ecosystem: Engineered > Bioreactor > EBPR >... | reverse complement strand
AGTCGAAGCCGTACTCGTTGTTGGTGCCGTAGGTGATGTCGCAGGCATAGGCGTCGTGGCGCTGCTGGTCGTCCATGCCGTGGACGATGGTGCCGGTGGTCATGCCGAGGAAGCCGTAGACCTTGCCCATCCACTCGGCGTCGCGCTTGGCGAGGTAGTCGTTGACGGTAACGACATGGACGCCCTTGCCCGGCAGCGCATTGAGATAGACGGCAAGGGTCGCGACCAGCGTCTTGCCCTCGCCGGTCTTCATCTCGGCGATGGCGCCCTCGTGCAGCACCATGCCGCCGATCATCTGCACATCGTAGTGGCGCTGGCCGAGCACGCGCTTGGCGGCCTCGCGCACGGTGGCGAAGGCGGGAACGAGCAGGTCGTCCACAGTCTTCCCCGAGGCGAGCTGCGCCCGGAATTCTTCCGTGCGGGCGCGCAGCGCCTCGTCGGAGAGCTTTTCCATCTCGGGTTCGAGCGCGGCGATCGCCTGGACGCGCGGGCGATAGCCCTTGACGCGGCGGTCATTGCCGTTGCCGAAAATCTTGCGGGCGAGCGCGCCGAACATGTGCGTTCCTTCACTTGGGGCCGGCCGGGAGAGTGTCGAAAGGCTCAGTCGCGACGAAAGCCTTCCGGGTTCAACCCGGTCCCGCACCCCACAAGGCGGGTGGCGGAGCGCCCCGTGCGCTCCGGCCTGAAGCCCCGGCGGGATTGGGGTCGCGGAGCGGCGCGAAAACCACGCATTTCCGACAACCCGCGACAGATATGGACGGGGCATAGGGTTGTCAATTCGGCCGGAAACGGGCATTGCTGCCGCAACTGGCGGTCCCGTCCCGGCGTCGTCCCTCCAGGCCCATGCCTTCCCCTCCCGCCGCCGCGTCAAGTTCGGGCGGCATTGGACCTTCAAAGCGCCACAAGTGCCCGCCAAGGCACATATTCCGTGACACGAGGCTCCGCTTCCCGATGACCGTCCGCCTGCCCCTGGCCCTGGCCGCTCTTTCGCTGGTTCTCGCCGCGCCGCTCGCCGCCCAGACGCCGGCGCCGTCTCCCGCGCCGGCCGCCCCCGCGACGCCTGCTCCGGCCCCGGCCCTGCCGACGCCGGCGGACGGCATCCTCGCCCGCGTGCAGGGCGTCGAAATCCGGCAGGCCGATCTCGACGCTGCCGAGGAGGATATCGGCGGACAGGCCACGGCGCAGATGAATCCGGAGCAGAAGCGGGAATATCTCCTGTCCTTCGTCATCGACCTGACGCTCGCCGCCAAGGCGGCCGAGCAGCGCAACATCCAGGGCGGACCGGACTTCGCCCGCAAGCTCGCCTATTACCGCAACAAGCTCCTGGTCGAGACGCTGCTCAACAGCGAGACCGCCGCGCGCGTCAACGAAGCCGAGATGCGCAAGATCTACGACGAACAGCGCGCCCGCGTGACGCCCGAGGACGAGGTGCGGGCCCGCCACATCCTGGTCGAGAGCGAGGACGAGGCCAAGGCGATCATCGCGCAGCTGCGCGGCGGCGCCGATTTCGCCACCATCGCCAAAGAGAAGTCGAAGGATCCGGGCGGCGCGGCCAATGGCGGCGATCTCGGCTTCTTCTCCAAGGCGCAGATGGTGCCGGAGTTCGCCGAAGCAGCCTTCGGCATGCAGGCGGGCCAGCTTTCCGAAGCGCCGGTGAAGACGCAGTTCGGCTGGCACATCATCAAGGTCGAGGAGCGCCGCCAGCGGCCGATCCCGAGCTTCGAGCAGGTGCGCGGCCAGATCGAGGACTTTCTGACCCGCCGCGTGCAGGCCGATCTCGTCCAGCGCCTGCGCGCCGAGGCGCAGGTCGAGCGTTTCGTCCAGCCGCCGCGCCCGACCATGCCGACCATTCCCGGCGCGCCTGGCACGCCCGCTCCGGCGACGCCGCGCCCCTGACCCACGGCCGGGCTCCTCGCGCCGTTGTGATGGCGCGAGGCGGGAATCCAGGGCGAATCGCCAGCATTTCGCGCTTCGGCGCGGTGTCGGACTGCCCGATCCCAACCGTTTCTTAAAGCTCGCGGGCTATGTCTTGCCGACGCGTGGCTCCTGTCCGGGCCAGCGGATCATGAAGGCTGTGCCTCGTGTCGGTGATGGGTTCGGAAGAAGCGGAGATGGGGCGCGGCGCCAAGACGCTGCTGTCGCCGTCTGCCATAGCCGGCCGCCTGCGCGCCTTCCTCGCGGATCGTTCCGACCATTCCGTCGCCCAGCGCATGGCGGGTGCTGCCTTCGTCATCCGCGTGATGAGCGCCGCCATCGCCTATGTCAGCCAGGTGCTCATGGCGCGCTGGATGGGCGGGGCCGAATTCGGGACCTACGTCGCCGTCTGGGTCTGGGTGCTGCTGATCGGCCATTTCTCAAATGCCGGACTTGCCTCCGCCGCCCAGCGATTCGTGCCGGACTATGCCGAACGGGGTGACGGCGAAGGTCTGCGCGGCTTCATCGTCGGCTCGCGCCTGATCGGCTTCGTTCTGGCGACGGCGGTCGCGGCCGTCGGGCTTCTCGCGCTCTGGCGTTTCGGCGCCTTCCTGTCGCAGACCATGATCATGCCGCTGGCGCTCGCCGCGCTGTGCCTGCCGATGTTCGTGCTGACCGATATCCAGGACGGCATTGCCCGCTCCTATAACTGGACCGACCTTGCGCTCGGGCCTCCCTATCTGATCCGGCCGATCCTGCTGCTCGCCGGCATGGCGGCAGGCCATGCGCTGGGCTTTGCCGCGACGGCGGTCACCGCCATGGCCTGCGCGGTGGTCGCGACATGGATCGCCGCGATGGTGCAGATGGTGCTCATCGATCGCCGCCTCGCCGAGAAGGTGACGATCGGTCTGCGTCGCATCGAGCCGGGCGTCTGGCTGAAGGCGAGCCTGCCGATCTTCGTGGTCGAGACCTTCTATCTGGCGCTGACCTACACCGACATCGTGCTGCTCAAGGCGCTGGCGGGCCCGCAGGAAGTCGCGGTCTACTGGGCGGCGGTAAAGACTCTGGCCCTCGTCGCCTTCATCTACTTCTCGGTGGCCGCCGCCGCCGCGCACCGTTTCAGCGAGTATCACGTCGCCGGCGACCGGGAGAAACTGGCGGACTTCCTTGCCGCCTCGATCCGCTGGACGTTCTTCCCCTCGCTCGCCGCGACCATCCTGATCCTCGCCCTCGGCAAGCCGTTCCTGATGATGTTCGGCCCGGACTTCGTCCGTGGCTATCCCGCCATGTTCATCGTGTCGGTCGGCCTGCTCGCCCGCGCGGCCGTCGGCCCCGTCGAGCGGCTACTGGTCATGTCGGGCCACCAGACCATCTGCGCGATCATCTATGGGGCTGCCTTCGGTCTGGCGGTCGTGCTTTGTTTCCTGCTCATTCCTCCGTTCGGGATGATGGGAGCGGCGGTGGCGACTGCCGCGGCGCTGGTGCTTGAATCGATCCTGCTGTTCTGGATCACCACCACGCGGCTCGGCCTGTCGCTGTCGCTGCGTCGGTCCCCGAAGCCGGTGGCGGCGGAATGAGCTCCATGACGCTGTCGCCGGTTCGCGCCATCGCCGCGCCGCCGCTCCAGCCGGCACAGGCGCCGAGTGGCATGGGGGCGGTGACGGCCCAGTGGCTCGCGGCGGAGGATTGGCCCTCGGTCCGGGACGAGTGGCAGGCGCTGTTTCAGGCGTCGCAGCCGAACGTTTTCCTCGCGCCGGCCTTTGCGCTGGCCGCGCGGGCCATCGACCCTGCGCCAGGACTCGGCGCGATCGTGGTCATGCGGGATGGCCGGTGCATCGGCTTCGTGCCCGGCCGCATCGGCTTCGGCGGCATGGTCTTCTCGGTCTGGACGCATGATTATGCGCCCTACGGACTGCCGCTGGTCCATGGGGGCGACGAGGCGGCCGTTCTCGCCGCCCTGTTCTCGGTGCTGCACGACCGGCGCGTCGCGGCGCTCGACTGGCCGATGCTCGACGAGGGTCCGTTCTCCGCAGCACTGGTGGCGTTCTGCGCCGCCCGGCGCGTCGCGGTGCTCGACCGGCACGACCGCGCCTGTCTCGCCGGTGCTCCGCCGAAGCTCTCGAAGGACCACAGGCGGCTCGCGCGCCGGCTCGCCGGCCTTGGCGCGCTGGACCGGGTCTCGACTGCGGCCGGCCACCCGCTCGATGCCGCGCTGGATGCCTTCCTCACGATCGAGGCAGCCGGCTGGAAGGGCCGGAAGGGCACCGCGCTCACCGGCTCGGCCGCGACGCGCAACCTGTGCCTCGCCGGCATTTCCGGCCTGGTATCGGACGGAATGGCGCGTATCGACATCATGCGGCTGGACGGCCGTCCGGTTGCTGCCGGCGTCGCGCTGACGGCGGGCGACCGCGCCTGGTACTGGAAGACGGCCTATGCCGAGGACCTTGCCCGCTATTCGCCCGGTCTCCTGCTCAGCCATGCCATCGGCGACGAACTGATGGCCGGCGGCGGCATCCGCCTCGCCGATTCCTGCGCCATTCCCGGTCATTCGATGATCGAGCGCATCTGGCCCGGCCGGATGACGATGACCCGCCAGCTGATCGCCGTTCAGGCCGGCCCGGCGGGCTGGCGTTTCCGTGCCGCCCTGCTGGCTATGCGCGCATGGATCGACGGCAAGGCGGCGGCGAAACGCCTGCTGAAGCGCTGATCAGGACCGGGCGCGCAGGGCGCGGCGGATGACCTTGCCGGTGGTGGTCATCGGCATCTCGTCGATGAATTCCACCTCGCGCGGATAGGAATGGGCCGACATCCGGGTCCGGACGAAATCGCGGATGTCCCGAGCCAGCGCATCGGATGGCGCGACACCGCTCTTCAGCACGACGAAGGCCTTGACGATTTCGGTCCTCAATTCGTCCGGCTTGCCGACCGCAGCGGCCAGCGATACGGCGGGATGTTTCAGGAGCGTGTCCTCGATCTCGCCGGGGCCGATGCGGTAGCCGGCCGAGGTGATGACGTCGTCGTCGCGGCCGAAGAAATGGACATAGCCCTCGTCGTCGCGGATGCCCTGGTCGCCGGTGGTCATCCAGTCGCCGACGAACTTGGCGGCCGTGGCCTCGGGGTTGTCCCAATATTCCAGGAACATGACGGGGTCCGGCCGCTTCACCGCGATCTGCCCCTGTTCGCCGGCGTCGCAGAGCGAGCCGTCCGGCCGGATGATGCCGACCTCGTGACCCGGTACGGGCCGCCCGATCGCGCCGGGTCTTGAGACGCCGATGGCGGCGCAGGAGGCGAGGACGAGATTGCATTCGGTCTGGCCATAGGCCTCGTTGATGGTCAGGCCGAGTTGGTCCTGCCCCCAGACATAGGTCTCCGCGCCCAGCGTCTCGCCGGCCGAGGCGAGCGTGCGCAGCTTCAGGTCGTATGTCGCCCGCGGGTTTTCGACCGAACGCAGCATGCGCAGCGCGGTCGGCGGAACGAAGGCATTGCGCACGTCCATATCGGCCATCAGGGCGAAGGCCTCGTCGGCGTCGAATTTCTCGAACTTGCGGGCAATGACGGGCACGCCGAAATGCAGCGCCGGCAGCAGCGCGTTCAACAGTCCGCCGGCCCAGGCCCAGTCGGCCGGCGTCCACATGCGGTCGCCGGGCTGCGGCATGAATTCGTGCGGCATCTGGATGCCCGGCAGGTGGCCGAGCAGGACGCGGTGGCCATGCAGCGCACCCTTCGGCTGACCGGTGGTGCCGGAGGTGTAGATCATCATGGCGGGGTCGTCGGGGGATGTATCGACGGTGGCGAAGGACGAGGCGGCCTGCGCGAGGTTCTCGTCGAAACCCTCGACGCCGTGGGCGGCGGGGCCATCGATGGACAGGATGACGGCGAGTTCGCCCAGTCCGTCGCGGATCTGCTCGACCTTGGCGAGGCCCTCGGCATTGGTGATCAGCGCTCGGGCGCCCGAATTGGCGAGGCGATAGGCGAGGGCATCCGTGCCGAACAGGATCGCCAGAGGCACCGCGATAGCACCCATCTTGTAGATGGCCATATGGGCGATGGCCGCCGGCGCGCCTTGCCCGAGAACCAGAGCGACGCGGTCGCCGCGTCTCACGCCCCTGGCGACGAGCGTGTTGGCGAGGCGGTTCGAATCCGCCTCCAGCCGGCCATAGGTGACCGGCTCGACCGAGCCGTCCGGCTTCTTCCAGATGATCGCAATGCGGTCCGGTTCGGTCAGCGCCCAGCGGGTGCAGGTGCTCGATGCGATGTTGTAGCGCTCTGGGATCTGCCAGCGGAAATCGCGGGTCAGCGCGTCGAAGTCGCGAAGGTCGGGCAGCATTCGGCGGTGTCAGCACTTGTCCTAGGGGCGCGGAAGCTGGCACAGATGACGCAGGACGTCACCCTTGGCCGACATCGCCTTTCGACTATTGCGCGGTCATGAGGATGGTGGAGCCGCCTGCGACCAGGCGTTCCTCGGTGTCCGTCGCGGCAAACAGCTCGGCGGCGGTGAAAACCTGCCGCCTGCCGGCTTTCACGACCCGTGCGCGCGCAACGAAGCGCTCGCCGACGGCGGGCGCGAAGAACGAGACTTGGCAATTGGACGCGAGCACCCGCCCGACCAAGGTCGCCGCCGCGAAGCCACAGGCCGTGTCGATCAGGGCGCCGATCATGCCGGCATGCAGGAAACCGGCATATTGTCCGAGTTCCTCACGCCAGCGCAGCGTCAGAACGGCCTCGCCGCTTTCGGCGCGTTCGACCTCGATGCCGGCCCAGCGGTTGAACGCGGCCGTGCGGTTGATCGCTCTGATCTGGTCGGTGCCGATGGTTGGATTGTCGCGTGTTTCGGCGGCTGCGGTCATCGCCATTCCCCTCGTCGCTCAAGGGCTGGAAGAATAGATAACGATCGTTATCTGTCAATCCATGGATTACGGTCGTTCTCGATAAGGAGCTGCCGATGAGAATGAAGCCGGAGCAGAAACAGGCAGCGCGGGCGGCGATTGTCGAGGCTGCCGGCAGGCGGTTTCGGCTGGAAGGACGGGCCGGCGTCGGCATTGACGGGCTGGCTGCGGAGGCGGGTCAGACGTCCGGGGCCATCTACGCGCATTTCGGCTCGAAGGCGGAGGTTTTTGCGGCCGTCGTCGAGGCGGGGCTCCAGCGCCTCAATGCCGGCATCGCGCGGACACGGGCCACCGGCGGGGCCTGGGTTGCGGCCTTCGCGGCAGGATATCTGTCGCGCGGGCATCGCAGGAGCGTGGCCGAAGGTTGCGCTTTGCCGAGCCTCAGCGCGGATGTGGCGCGGGCGCCCGCCGAGGTCCGGCAGGTTTATGCGGACGGGCTCGACAGGGCGATCAGGGCCCTTTCGGAAGGCTGTGCCGGGGCAACGCCGGAACAGCGGCGAGCGCAGGCCATCGCGGTTCTCGCGCTGTCCGCCGGCGGCATTCTTCTGTCGCGCGCCGTTCCGGACGGTCCACTGGCTGAGGAGATACTGGCTGCCTGCAAGGCGGCGACGAGTTCCCTCGTCGAGCCGATGGACCGCGACGCGTCGGCCTGATCGCGATCCTGCGGAACCGAGCGCCGGCGCCTCAGGCCGCCTGTTTCGCGCCGGCGCCGACGATGCGCACGATGTCGGCCATGATGGCGTTGAGCTGGAAATCCTTCGGCGTATAGACCGCCGCGACGCCGGCCCTGCGCAGCACCGTCTCGTCCTCGGGCGGAATGATGCCGCCGACGATGACCGGCACGTCGTCGAGGCCCTCGGCGCGCATCCGCTCCATCACTTCGGTGACGAGAGGGATGTGGCTGCCGGAGAGGATCGACAGGCCGACGACATGGACGCCTTCCTCCAGCGCCGCGTTGACGATCTCGGCCGGGGTCAGGCGGATGCCCTCGTAGACGACCTCCATGCCGCAGTCGCGGGCGCGCACGGCGATCTGCTCGGCACCGTTGGAATGGCCGTCGAGGCCTGGCTTGCCGACCAGGAACTTGATGCGCCGGCCGAGTGCGCGGGACACCTTCTCGACCTCGTCGCGGATCGGCGCCAGGTCGCCCGCGTCCGCGCGCGCGGCGCGGCCGACGCCGGTCGGCGCACGATATTCCCCGAAGACTTCCCGCAGGACCTGCCCCCACTCGCCGGTGGTGACGCCCGCCTTCGCCGCGGCGATGGAGGGCTCCATGATATTGCGGCCCTCGCTCGCGGCGGCGCGCAGGTCGGCCAGTGCTTTCGCGGCGGCCTTGGCGTTCCGCTGCTCGCGCCAGGCCTTCACGTTGGCGATCTGGTCCGCCTCGACGGCCGGGTCGACCACCATGATGGATCCCTCGCCTGTCGTGAGCGGGGAGGGCTCCGTCTCGGTGAAGCGGTTGACGCCGACCACGACCTGATCCCCGGCCTCGATGGCCTCCAGTCGCTTCGTATTGCTCTCGACCAGCTTGGATTTCATGTAGGGCACGGCGGCGATGGCTCCGCCCATCTCCTCGATCAGCTTCATCTCGGCGGTCGCTTCCGCTTTCAGCGCCTCGACCTTGGCCGAAACAGCCGGATTGCCGTCGAACAGGTCGCCGAATTCCAGCAGATCGGTCTCATAGGCGAGAATCTGCTGGAGACGCAGCGACCATTGCTGGTCCCAGGCGCGTGGCAGGCCGAGTGCCTCGTTCCAGGCGGGGAGCTGAAGGGCGCGGCAGCGCGCCTTCTTCGAGATCGTCACCGCCAGCGCCTCGATGAGGATGCGATAGACGTTGTTCTCCGGTTGCTGCTCGGTGAGGCCGAGCGAGTTCACCTGAACGCCATAGCGGAACAGCTTGTGCTTCGGGTCGGTGACGCCGTAGCGCGTCTCGACCAGTTCCTCCCACAGGTCGACGAAGGCGCGCATCTTGCACATCTCCGTCACGAACCGCATGCCGGCGTTCACGAAGAACGAGATGTGGCCGACCACCTCGCCGAAGCCGCCCTCCGGCACCTCGCCCGAGGCCTTCACCGTGTCGAGGATGGCGATGGCGTTGGCGAGCGCGAAGGCGAGTTCCTGAACCGGCGTCGCACCCGCCTCCTGCAGGTGGTAGGAGCAGACGTTCATCGGGTTCCACTTCGGCATCTCGGCCGTCGTGAACAGGATGGTGTCCTTGGTCAGGCGCAGGGACGGCTCCGGCGGGAACACATAGGTTCCGCGCGAGAGATACTCCTTGAGGATGTCGTTCTGCGTCGTGCCGGTGAGCTTCGCGCGCGACACGCCGGTTTCGTCGGCCGTTGCCGCGTAGAGGGCCAGCAGCCAGGCGGCGCAGGCATTGATGGTCATCGACGTGTTCATCTCGCCGAGCGGGATGCCGTCGAACAGGGTCCGCATGTCGCCGAGATGGGCGACGGGCACGCCGACCTTGCCGACTTCGCCGCGCGCCAGCGGGTGGTCGGCGTCATAGCCGGTCTGGGTCGGCAGGTCGAAGGCGACGGAAAGGCCGGTCTGGCCCTTGGCGAGATTGGCGCGATAGAGCGCATTGGATTTCGCGGCCGTGGAATGGCCCGCATAGGTGCGGATCAACCAGGGTTTGTCGCGCGTGTCTTTGGTGCGCAATGTCGCCTCCCGAGCGGGTTCTTGGCGACTATTCTGGGCTCTGTCCGGATTTATTGCAATGCAGCGAAAGTCGCCCGCGCTCGGCCGTCCGGGGGAGGGCGGCGCGGGCGACCGAAGGTCACGCCCGTCTGACGAGGCTGATCAGGAAGAGGAGAATGACCGCGCCGAGCGTCGCTGAAATGATCGCGGAGACGATGCCGCCACCGATCGAGACGCCGAGGCGCGGAAACAGCCAGGTGGCGATCAGCGCGCCGATAATGCCGACGACGATGTTGCCGACCAGCCCGAAGCCGAAACCCTTGACGATGACGCCGGCGAGCCAGCCGGCGACGGCGCCGACGATGATCAGAATGAGCAGGCTTTCGATAGGCATGTCAGTCTTCCTCCTCCGATGCCCGGAACGGGGAGCCCTCCCGGCACCGGGACACGTTAAGTGGGTATCGCTGTGACCGATAGCCCGGTCCGGCAACGTGCGGAGCGCGCAAAGGTTCATTCCGCGCTGCGAGGAAAATGCTGCCAGCAGCGACTGCCACCGGCGATCTGTTCGGCGGATTGTCGCAACCCGGCGCAATATGCCGAAAGGATGAGGGCATCCGACGGATTGATTATGTCGATGGCGGTGAGAAGGCGCTTGCACTGGAATGTTGCACTGCACATAATCCGCCTCCCCACGCGCCCGGCCAAGAAGGCGCAGAACACGAGGTGACACCATGGCAGCCGCTGCCCCCGCTCCCGCGTCCAAGCCGCTCAAGGACCTTTACGAGCTCGGCGAGGTCCCGCCGCTCGGCCATGTGCCGGCCAATATGTATGCCTGGGCTATCCGCAGGGATCGCCATGGCCCGCCGGAACAGTCGTTCAAGGTCGAGGTCGTGCCGACCTGGGAGCTCGGCGAGGAAGAGGTGCTGATCTACGTCATGGCCGGTGGCGTGAACTACAACGGCATCTGGGCTGGCCTCGGCCAGCCGATCTCGCCTTTCGACAGCCACAAGCAGCCTTTCCACATCGCCGGTTCCGATGCCTCGGGCATCGTCTGGGCCGTCGGCTCGAAGGTGAAGCGCTGGAAGGTCGGCGACGAGGTCATCGTCCACTGCAACCAGGACGACGGCGACGACGAGGAATGCAATGGCGGCGACCCGATGTTCTCGTCGTCCCAGCGCATCTGGGGCTACGAGACGCCTGACGGCTCCTTCGCCCAGTTCTGCCGCGTCCAGTCGCGCCAGCTCATGGTCAAGCCGAAGCACCTGCCGTGGGAGGAGGCCGCCTGCTACACGCTGACGCTGGCCACCGCCTACCGCATGCTGTTCGGCCACCCCCCGCACACGCTGAAGCCGGGCGACAACGTGCTGGTCTGGGGCGCTTCGGGCGGCCTCGGCGTCTTCGCCGTGCAGCTCGTCGCGGCGGCCGGCGCCAATGCGATTGGCGTCATCTCGGACGAGAGCAAGCGCGACTATGTGATGCAGCTCGGCGCCAAGGGCGTGATCAACCGCAAGGACTTCAATTGCTGGGGCCAGATGCCCAAGGTGAATTCCGACGAATACACCGCCTGGACCAAGGAAGCCCGCAAGTTCGGCAAGGCGATCTGGGACATTACCGGCAAGAAGGACGTCGACATCGTCTTCGAGCATCCGGGCGAGGCGACCTTCCCCGTCTCCTGCCTTGTGGTGAAGCGCGGCGGCATGGTGGTGTTCTGCGCCGGCACGTCGGGCTTCAACATCACGTTCGACGCCCGCTACGTGTGGATGCGGCAGAAGCGCATCCAGGGCTCGCACTTCGCCCATCTCAAGCAGGCCGCCGCCGCCAACCAGTTCGTACTGGACCGGCGGGTCGATCCCTGCATGAGCGAGCTGTTCCCGTGGGACAAGATTCCGGCCGCCCATGCCCTGATGCTCGCCAACAAGCACCAGCCCGGCAACATGGCCGTTCTCGTCAACTCGCCGCGACCGGGCCTGCGCACGCTCGACGACGTTATCGAGGCGACGGGCGGAGCGTGAGTTCCGTCCGGCGGCCTTTCTCCGGCGCTATGCCGAGGAAGGGCCGCAGCCAGGGGATTCGCCGCGCGGTCTCGTAGGCCGCGTAGCATCCGGCGATCGTCGCGGCGATGACCACCGCGGCTTCGGCTGCCGCTGGCAATGCCAGCGGCTTCAGCCAGTGCGCGACCACGACGATGATGGTCTGGTGGACGATGTACCAGCAGAACACCGCGCCGGCGGCGTAGCGCAGCAGCGGGCCGTCGCGGTGTTTCAGCCAGCGACGGGCAAAGCCGAGAATGGCGAGGATGAAACACCATTGGTCGAGGCCATAGGCCAGCGGCAGCATCTGCCGCAGCGACGCGCCGGGTGGCAGCGCGCGCAGCCAGACCAGCGACAGATAGGCCGTGAGGGCGAGAGCCAGCGCCGGCCAGCGGAGCCGCTCCGTCGCTTCGGCAAATGAGCTGGATCGCGCGACCAGAAAGCCGAACAGGAAGGCCGAGCCGTAGACCGCATGCGCGTAGAGGTCGTCGACCAGCGCATGGGTAACCGGAAAGCGCGGGAAGACGAAGGCGCGGAGCGCCGCGAGCGCGAGGGCCGGGCCAACCAGCAGGGCAAGCCCCGATAGCCGGTCCGCCTTTCGGGACACGGCCGTGAGGGTTGCTGGCGCGAGAGCGGCGACCGCCAGAAGCACCATGGTGTAGGCCCAGAGATAGACCACGAACCACAGATGGTTCCAGGTCGGCAGGATCAGGCAGGCCTGCCGGCCGTTCTCGATCCGGCAGAAGCTCTGGTCGAAGGCGAGGTAGTGGCCGAACCAGAAGGTCCCGTAGCTGCCGGCAAAACCGAGTTTCTCCACGACCTCGGCGTAGGATTGCGGAGGCACCACGATTGCCATCCCGAAGGCGAGCGGCAGGAGCAGCCGCCACGAGCGCCGACCCGCGAGAGGGCCGGGCGACGTCTTGTCGAGCATGAAGCGCGTGGCGGCGCCGGAGACAAGGAACAGGATCGAGAGCCGCCACGGGTTGAGCGCGATCATCAGCGTCTCGAGAGCGCGGCTCTCGTGGATGCTCTTCACATGGAAGCCCCATGACACATAGAGCATGCCGACATGGTAGAGGATGAGCAGCGCGAAGGCCGCGACGCGGATCCAGTCGAGGTCGGAGCGTCGGGCTTCGGCGGGCATGGTCTGGTGGGGCATGGGTCCTGTCCTCGTGTCCGGGCGGGATTTCGTCCTCGGCATTCACCGGGGTCGAGAGGGCAGGGGATGGAAGGCCGGGGCGCGGTGATGAGCAGGGCCGGGCGGTGACGAGCGGTGGCGACAGCGTGACGGATGGCAGCCGGGAACAGCCGCCAGGCCTGCCGCTGCGCCTCGTCTATGGGTTGATCGCTCTGGGCACGGCGCTGACCTGTCTCGTCAACGCCTTCTCGACCGCCCACGATCTCGCGCGGCTGGGGCGGCCGGCGCCGTTCTGGCAACCCTTCCTGTGGGAGGCGACCAGCGGCATCGTCGTCGTCGCGCTGGCGCCGCTGATCCGCTGGCTCTTCCGGCTGGGGCAACGGATGCAGGACCGCCCGGTACTGCTGTTCGCTGTCCATCTCGGCGGGGCGCTCGCCTTTTCCCTTGTTCATGTCGGCGGCATGGTTCTGTTGAGGAAGGCCGGCTATGCGGCTTTTTCGTCGGAGCCTTATGCCTTCGGGCCGGCGCTGGCCGGATTTCTCTACGAGTTGCGCAAGGACGTGCTCGTCTATGCGCTGATCGTCTCGGTGTTCTGGATGGCGGGGCGCCTTGGCGGCGGGCAGCCGGCGCCAGCGCCGGCTCCGGCCGAACCAGCCCCCGTGCCTGAGGCGATCTGGCTGCGCGACGGCACGGTCAGCGTCCGGGTCGCGCCGGGCGATATCGTCTGGGTGGCATCAGCCGGGAACTATGTCGAGTTCTGCCTCGTCTCCGGCGCGAAACATCTGATCCGCTCCACGCTGCAGGCGGAGGAGGAACGGCTGAGGCCGTTCGGCTTCGTCCGCATTCACCGCATGAGGCTGGCCAATTCCCGGCGCCTCAGGCGCATCGAGACGCGCGCCTCGGGCGATTTCGACATGGAGATGGATACCGGCGAGCGGCTGGGCGGCAGCCGGCGCTATCGCGCCGACGCCATGGCCATGCTGCGGCCGGGGGGCTTGATCGGCCCAGCGGCCTGATCAGGCGGGCTGGGCGCCCTCGTAGCCTTCAATGACGATCGCATCCATCACCGCGCCGCCCTTCTGCTCGGCCTTGGCGGCCTGATATTCCGACGAATGCCAGCAAGCGAGCGCCTGATCGTAGCTCGGGAACTCGATGACGACGTTGCGCTGGCGCGCATTGCCGGCCAGAACCTCGAACTTGCCGCCACGGATGACGAAGCGACCGCCGAACTTGGCGAAGGCAATGCCGTTCTTGGCGACGTAGTTCTTGTAGGCCTCGGCGTCGTTCACATCGACGCGCGCGATCCAGTAGCCCTTGGGCATGGTTGTTTCCTCCGAATGAGGCCGGCATCTTTGTCGGAGCCCTTCGCGGGTGCAAGCCGCGGGCTTCATGGCGCTCCCGGCGCAACCTCTTGCCCGCCGCCAGCTTCTCCTGTATAGGCCCGCCCTTCGGATCGACCGGCTGATTAAGGGCTGCCGTGGCGATCCCGAAAGCTCGTTCCCGAGCCTTCAGAGACGTCCTTCCGGGTTTTCGGACCCGGAACGCCAGGTGTCTCGCAACGATGAAGAGAGCCAAATGCCCAAGATGAAGACGAAGTCGGGCGCCAAAAAGCGCTTCAAGATCACGGCGACCGGCAAGGTGATGTACGCCCAGTCCGGCAAGCGCCACGGCATGATCAAGCGGTCGAACAAGCAGATCCGCGAGCATCGCGGAACCACTGCCCTGTTCGAGACCGATGCCTACAACGTCAAGCGGTACTTCCTCCCGAACGGCTGATCGAAGCGTTCGATTTGGAAAATCCTATCAGATAGTTGAAAGAGATCAGCCATGGCCCGCGTCAAAAGGGGCGTTACCGCCCACGCCAAGCATAAGAAAGTCATCAAGGCAGCCTCGGGTTTCCGCGGCCGCCGCAAGAACACGATCCGCGCCGCGAAGGCCGCCGTCGACAAGTCGCTGCAGTACGCGACGATCGCCCGCCGCCTGAAGAAGCGCAATTTCCGTTCGCTCTGGATCCAGCGCATCAACGCCGCGGTCCGCGAGCACGGCCTCACCTATTCGCGTTTCATCTCCGGCCTGATCAGCGCTGGCATCCAGGTGGACCGCAAGGTCCTCTCGGATCTCGCCATCACTGCGCCGGAGGGTTTTGCGGCCTTGGTCGAAAAGGCCAAGGGATCGCTGCCGGCGAACGCCTGATCCTTCACTTCGGGATCACGACATTAGAGCCCGCGCGACCCTCCCCGAGGGTGGCGCGGGCTTTTCCGTTTCACGCCTGACCGCCGACGCGACGCCAGACAGCGCGGAGACATCATGCAGGGCCTGACGGCACCGATCATCAAGGGACTCTGGTACGTGGCGCTGAACGGCCGCGACCTGAAGTCGGGCAAGATGCAGCCGAAGAAGCTGCTGGGCGAGCCGATGCTGTTCGGCCGCACCGACGACGGTGCGGTCTTCGCCATCCGCGATGCCTGCCCGCACCGCGGCATCCCGCTGCGCTACGGCTCGTTCGACGGCCAGTCGATCCAGTGCTGCTATCACGGCTGGCGCTTCGACCGGACCGGAGCCTGCGTCGAGATTCCCTCGCTTCGCGAGGGCCAGCAGATGGATCTCACCAAGATCTGCACGCCATCCTATGCCTGCGTCGAGCGGCAGGGCATGGTCTGGGTCTTCGTGCCGCGCGCCGGCGAGACGCCGGCCGAGGCCGGCTTCCCCGAACCGCCGCTGATGCCGGATTTCGCCGCGGATGCCGACCCGCGATTCCACTGCATGCTGCCGTTCCACTGCTCGATGGACCATGCCGCCTTCGGCCTGATGGACCCGACGCACGCGGCCTATGTCCACACCTCCTGGTGGTTCAAGAAGGGCGCGCGCAAGCTGCGGCCCAAGGAGAAGCACTTCGCTCCGTCCGAACTCGGCTGGTCGATGGTGCGCCACGAACTTCCACCCCAGAACATCGCCTACAAGATTCTCGGCACGCCGGTGACGACCGAGATCAGCTACATGCTGCCGGGACTCCGGATCGAGAATATCCGTGGCTCGAAGATGCAGGCGACCGGGCTCACCGCCATCACGCCGGTGGACGAGGGCGAGACCGAGGTCCACCAGTTCTTCTGGGTGTCCGCGGCCTGGATGTCGCTCGGCAAGCCGCTGTTCCAGCACCTCATGCGCGTCTTCCTCGACCAGGACCGGCGCGTGGTCGTGCAGCAGCGCGAGGGTCTCGTCCATGATCCCAAGCTCATGCTCATCAACGACGCCGATACCCAGGCGCGCTGGTGGATGCGGGTGAAGGACGCCTTCGTGAAGGCTCAGGCCGACGGCAAGCCATTCGAGAACCCCATCCAGCCGATGACTCTCAGGTGGCGAAGCTGAGCCGCTTGACCCGACCGCAGCCAATCGCCAAACGAAGCCACCCCACCTCCGCGTGTCCGAGCCGATGACCGATCTTTCAACTCTCGAAACCGATCTCACCGCCCAGGTGGCCGCGGCCGCCGACGAGGCAGCGCTGGAAGCCGTGCGCGTCGCCGCGCTTGGCAAGAAGGGCTCCATTTCGGCCCTGCTCGCCACCCTCGGCACCATGGCGCCCGACGAGCGCAAGACCGCCGGCGCGGCGATCAACCAGGTCAAGGACCGCGTCACGGAAGCCATCGGCTCCCGGCGCGAGGTGCTGAAGGCCGCGGCGCTCGACGCGCGGCTCGCCTCCGAGACGGTGGACGTGACACTCCCCGTTCGCGAGAGCCCGACGGAAACGGGGCGCATCCACCCGATCAGCCAGGTGATGGACGAACTGACCGCCATCTTCGCGGATATGGGCTTCGCCATCGCCGAAGGTCCGGATATCGAGACCGACGACTTCAATTTCACCAAGCTGAACTTTCCCGAGGGCCATCCGGCCCGCGAGATGCACGACACGTTCTTCTTCAATCCGAAGGCGGACGGCGAGCGGCTGCTGCTGCGCACGCACACCTCGCCGGTGCAGGTGCGCACCATGCTCGGGCAGAAGCCGCCGATCCGCGTCATCTGCCCGGGCCGGACCTATCGCAACGACAGCGACCAGACCCACACGCCGATGTTCCATCAGGTCGAGGGCCTCGTCATCGACAAGGGCAGCCATATCGGCCACCTGAAATGGATCCTCGAGGAGTTCTGCAAGGCCTTCTTCGAGGTCGACAGCGTCAAGATGCGCTTCCGCCCGTCGTTCTTCCCGTTCACCGAGCCGTCGATGGAAGTCGACATCCAGTGCAACCGGCAGGGCGGCGAGGTCCGTTTCGGCGAGGGCGAGGACTGGCTGGAGATTCTCGGCTGCGGCATGGTCCATCCGAACGTCATCCGCAATTGCGGCCTCGATCCCGATGTCTATCAGGGCTTCGCCTGGGGCATGGGTATCGACCGCATTGCCATGCTGAAATACGGCATCAACGACCTGCGCCAGTTCTTCGAGGGCGACGTTCGCTGGCTGTCGCATTACGGCTTCAAGCCGCTCGACCTGCCGACGCTGGCCGGCGGCCTGTCGAGCTGAGCCGGCATCATGAGCGGCGTGCCCGACATCTATGGTGACGCTCCGCGCTGGGCCTTCGGCGACAGCCCGGAGCTTGCCGATGAACTGCTGGCGCTCGTGCTGAGCGGCGCCAAGCGGGCGACATGCGATTCGCTGGCCTTCTGCGAGCAGAACATCATGCCGCGCGCCGGCGAGGTGAGTGTCGTTCTCGACGGTTCGGGCAAACCGGCCTGCGCCATCGAGACGACCGGCGTCGAGGTGATGCGGTTTGGCGAGGTCACCGCCGATATCGCCGCCGAGGAGGGGGAAGGAGACCTTTCGCTCGCCTACTGGCGTTCCGCACATCAAGCCTATTTCGAGCGTCAGGGCACGTTTGCCCGGGACATGCAGGTCGTCTGCGAGCGCTTCAGGCTCCTTCAGGTCTTCGAACATCCGGAAACAGTCCGATGAAATTCACGCTTTCCTGGCTCAAGGAGCACCTTGAGACCGAAGCCTCGCTGGCGGAGATCACCGAGACGCTGACGCGCATCGGCCTCGAGGTCGAGCATGTCGAGGACGCCGGTGCGAAGCTCGCGGCCTTCACCATCGCCTATGTCATCTCGGCCGAGCAGCACCCGAACGCCGACCGGCTGCGCGTGTGCATGGTCGATACCGGCTCGGGCGATCCGGTGCAGGTCGTCTGCGGCGCGCCGAACGCCCGCACCGGCATGAAGTCGGTGTTCTCGCCCCCCGGCACGTTCATTCCCGGCAAGGGCATCACGCTCGGTGTCGGCACGATCCGCGGCGTCGAGAGCCGGGGCATGCTGTGCTCGGCGGCCGAACTCGAAATCTCCGAGGATCATGACGGCATCATCGACCTGCCGGGCGACGCGCCGGTCGGCACGCGCTATGCAGACTGGGCCCATCTCGGCGACCCCGTGGTCGAGATCAACCTGACGCCGAACCGGCCGGACTGCACCTCCATTCACGGCATTGCGCGTGACCTCGCGGCTGCCGGCCTCGGCAAGCTGAAGGCCGACGTGATCCCGCAGGTGAAGGGCGCCTTCGCCAATCCGCAGCAGGTGAACCTCGCCTTCGCCAAGGGCGAGGAAAAGTACTGCCCGGCCTTCGCTCTCCGCCTCGTGCGCGGCGTGAAGAACGGCCCCTCGCCGGACTGGATGCAGCGCCGGCTCAAGGCCATCGGCCTCCGCCCGATCAACGCGCTGGTCGACATCACCAATTACGTGACCTTCGACCGGGGCCGCCCCCTGCACGTCTTCGATGCCGCCAAGGTGAAGGGCGCGCTGGTCGTGCGCCGCTCGAAGGCGGGCGAGACCGTTCTCGGCCTCGACGGCCGCGTCTATGGCTTCACCGGCCACGAGACGGTGATCGCCGACGACAATGGCGTCGAATCCATCGCCGGCGTCATGGGCGGTGAGCATTCGGGCTGCGACGAGGCGACGACCGACGTGCTGATCGAATCCGCGCTCTGGGATCCGATGGATATCGCCCGCACCGGCCGCAATCTCGGCATCGTCACCGATGCGCGCTACCGGTTCGAGCGCGGCGTCGATCCGAATTTCACCCTGTCGGGCGTGGAACTCGCGACGAAGCTGGTCATGGACCTGTGCGGCGGCGATCCGTCCGAGGTGACACTCGCGGGCTCCATTCCCGATACCGGCGCGATCATCAATTTCCCGCTCGCCGAGACCAAGCGTCTGACCGGCCTCGACGTTTCCGACCGCGAGCAGAAGCGCATCCTGGAGGCGCTTGGCTTCGACGTGTCCGGCAACGGTCCGATGGTCAAGGTCTCGCCGCCCTCCTGGAGGCCGGACGTGCACGGCAAGGCGGACCTCACCGAAGAGGTGATGCGCATCGCCGGCGTCGACCGCGTACCCTCGACGCCGCTTGATCGCGGCGGCACCGTGCCGAAGCCGGTGCTGACGCTGATTCAGAAGCGCACCCGCATGGCGAAGCGCACGCTCGCGGGGCGCGGCCTTGTCGAGGCAGTGACCTGGAGCTTCATCGCCAAGGATCAGGCGGAACTGTTCGGCGGCGGCCAGCCGGAACTGGCGCTCGCCAATCCCATCGCTTCCGACCTCTCCGACATGCGGCCGACGCTGCTGGTCGGGCTCGCGATGGCGACGCAGCGCAATGCCGACCGCGGCTATGGCGATGTTGCGCTGTTCGAGGTCGGCCAGGTGTTCAGGGGCGACAAGCCGGAAGACCAGTTCATGGCGGCGACCGGCATCAGGCGCGGCCTTGCCAGGTCCTCCGGCGCCGGCCGCCACTGGCAGGGTTCAGGCGCTGCCGACGTGTTCGATGCCAAGGCCGACGCGCTTGCCGTTCTGGCGGCGGTCGGCGCGCCGCTCGCCGGCATCCAGGTCGTGCCGGGCGGCCCGGCATGGTTCCACCCCGGCCGGTCCGGCACGTTCCAGATGGGCCCGCAGACCGTGTTCGGCTCGTTCGGCGAGCTGCATCCGCGCGTGCTGGAAGCCCTCGACGTGAAGGGGCCTGTCGTCGCCTTCGAGCTGCTGCTCGACAAGCTGCCGCCGCCGAAGGTGCGCCCGACCCGCACGAAGCCGCAACTCGCACTGTCGCCGTTCCAGCCCGTCGAGCGCGACTTCGCCTTCCTCCTCGATCGTTCGGTGAAGGCTGGCGACCTCGTCAAGGCGGCGCAGGGCGTCGACAAGCAGCTCATCACCGGCGTGCAGGTCTTCGATCTCTACGAGGGCAAGGGCATCGACGAGGCGAAGAAGTCGGTCGCCATCGCGGTGACGCTGCAGCCCAAGGACAAGACGCTGACCGATGCCGAGATCGACGCGGTTGCCGCGAAGATCGTCGCCGAGGTGACGAAGAAGACCGGCGGCACGCTCAGGGCTTGAACGGCATAGCGGTACGGTATCCACCTCTCCCCGCCGGGGAGAGGTGGCGTCGCGCCCGCAATAGCTGGTGATCGACGGGACCGATCAGGCTCAGACGATCTCGTCCACCCTGAACACGCCGGCGAATCGGTCGGCCAGCGCTGCCAGTTCCGCCTCGTGCAGGCTCTTCGCGTCGATAACGCCGCCGTCCGGCCTCGGCAGGTCGCGCGTCGCGCAGGCGTCCGCCGCGACCGCCGTCTGGTAGCCGAGGTCGAGCGCCGCGCGCGCCGTGGACGACACGCACATGTGGGTCATGAAGCCGATCATGATCAGCGGCGCGCCAGGTGCTCCGATGGTCTCGGCGAGGCTCGTCCCCGAGAATGAATTCGGCCGCGGCTTCTCGATGACGGTTTCGCCTTCAACGGGGGCGACGGCATCGACGATCGCGCCACGATGCGCGTCGCGGTCGAACAGGCCGCCCTTGCCCCCCTTGTGCGCGACGTGGACAATCTTCGCACCGGCCTTGCGGGCGCGCGCCAGCAGGTCCGTCGCCCTTGCAACCGCCGTCCCGGCGCCGGGCAGCGCTATCGGGCCGTCGAGATACTCGTTCTGGATGTCGATCAGCACGAGGATGCTCTCGGCCAGCTTCGGCGGCGCGGGCTTGCGGCCAGCCATTTCCAGAAGGGTTTTCGGGGTGGTCATGGGCTTGTCCTCTGATCAGTCGGTCGTCGCGGGCGCGCATCAAACGACGGGATGGCCGTGCCGTAAACCATGTGGTGCGCGGCCCGCATCTGCGCGCAACGCGCGAGATGACAGATGGCGCGGCAAGGCACTAGCCTGTTGAGATTCCCCACCGCCGAAGGCCCCCCATGCATCCCGCTCTCAGACCAGCCGGCACGACCGGCGCCGTGCCGGTGACATTCGTGACCCGCAAGACCTATCCGGCGGCGAAGGCGAAGCTGAAGGCCGCGCAGCAGGCCTTTCTCGACGCAACGGGCTATGAGCCGAAAGCGGGGCGGGCGGCGGTCATCCCCGATGCCAAGGGGAGCATCGCCGCGGTCTTCTTCGCGCTGGAGTCCGAGGACGCTGCTCACCGCGACCCACTGCTCGCGGGCAAGCTGCCGGGCCAGATCCCACCGGGTACCTACGCCTTCGCCAACGATCCCGGCGACGCCGCGACCGCCGCGCTCGCCTGGGCGATGGGGCAGTATCGCTTTTCCCGCTACAGGAAATCGGAGGTCAGGCCCGCCATACTCGTCGTGCCAAAGGGGGTTGATGGCGAGGCCGTCACGCGCACGGCCGAGGCGGTGTTCCTCGCCCGCGATCTCGTCAACACGCCCGCCAACGATCTCGGGCCGGCGGAATTGGAGGCCGCTATCCGCGACCTCGGCAAACGTCACCGCGCGAAAGTCACGTCGATCGTCGGCGAGGCGCTGATCGGCGCCAATCTGCCGATGATCCACGCGGTCGGCGCCGGTTCGCCGCGGGAACCGCGCCTCGTCGACCTCGTCTGGGGCAACGAGAAGCACCCGAAGGTGACGCTGGTCGGCAAGGGCGTCTGTTTCGATACCGGCGGCCTCGACATCAAGCCCGATGCGGCCATGCTGCTGATGAAAAAGGATATGGGAGGCGCGGCGGCGGCCATCGGCCTCGCCCACATGATCATGGCGGCGAAGCTGCCCGTGCGGCTGCGCCTGCTGGTGCCGGCGGTCGAGAACTCCGTCTCCGGCACGGCCTTCCGGCCGGGCGACGTGTTCCCGACGCGCAAGGGCCTGACCGTGGAGATCGGCAATACCGACGCCGAGGGACGGCTCGTCCTTTGCGACGCGCTGGCGCTCGCCGACGAGGAAGCGCCGGCCCTGATCGCGGATTTCGCCACCCTGACCGGCGCGGCCCGTGTGTCGCTCGGACCGGACCTTCCGCCGATCTACACCCATGACGACACGCTGGCGGCGGAACTGACGGCGGCCGGGCTCAGGGTGGGCGACCCTGTCTGGCGCCTGCCTCTCTGGAGGCCCTATGCAGCCGGCCTCGACAGCAAGGTCGCCGACATGAACAACGTCACGGCCGGCGGTCTTGCCGGCTCGATCACTGCTGCGCTCTATCTCGACCGCTTCGTCGAGAAGGCGAAGGCCTGGCTGCATGCCGACATCTATGCGTGGGTTCCGGCCGAGAGGCCTGCCCGTCCCGTCGGCGGCGAACTGCACGCGGCGCGCGCGCTGTTCGAGGTGTTGAGCCAGCGGTACGGGAAATAGCAGCGCATGGATCTCGCGGTACTCGAACCCGGCGATGAGGCCTATGCCGAGCTGAATGCGCGGCTGGTGGCGTTCAACCGCCAGCAGGTCGACTGGTCCGACCAGACGTTCACGGTGGTCGTCAGGGACGGGACGGACGATGTCCGGGGCGGCGCACGCGGCTTCCTGCGCATGGGAGCGGTCGAGGTCCGGGGTGTCTGGCTCGACCCTGATCTGCGCAAGTCCGGCCTCGGGCGGCGGCTGATCGAGAGGCTGGAGGAGGAGGCGCGCGCGCGCGGCGCCTCCGCTGCTCTTCTGGATACATACGAGTTCCAGGCGCGCGGCTTCTACGAAAGCTGCGGCTACACAGTCTTGGCCGAATTCGACTATCCGGCCGGCCTGCGCCGCTTCTACATGACCAAGCAGCTTTGACAGGGAGGCACTGGTCTCCCTCTCACGGCCCGTTGCCGCATGGCGGGCCATTCCCTATGGTCGCCATCCCTTCCAAGGAACGCTCCGAAGACAATCCATGGCGACCGACAAGACTTCCGGCCGACGCAACCGCCCGACCATCACCGATCAGGAAGCGCTTGCGTTCCACCAGATCGGCAAGCCCGGCAAGCTCGAGATCGTACCGACCAAGCCGATGGCGACGCAGCGCGATCTGTCGCTCGCCTATTCGCCCGGCGTCGCCGTGCCGGTTCTGGCCATTGCCGAGGAACCGAACCGCGCCTTCGACTACACGACCCGCGGCAACATGGTGGCCGTGATCACCAATGGCACCGCCATTCTCGGCCTCGGCAATCTCGGTGCGCTGGCCTCGAAGCCGGTGATGGAGGGCAAGTCCGTCCTCTTCAAGCGCTTCGCCGATGTCGATTCCATCGATCTCGAAGTCGATACCGAGGATGCCGACAAGTTCATCGAGGCGGTGCGCTATCTCGGCCCCTCCTTCGGCGGCATCAACCTCGAGGACATCAAGGCGCCCGAGTGTTTCATCATCGAGCAGCGCCTGCAGGAGCTCATGGACATTCCGGTGTTCCATGACGACCAGCACGGCACGGCGATCATCGCCGCCGCCGGCCTGATCAACGCGATGGACATTACCGGCCGCAACATCAAGACGACGAAGCTGGTGGTGAACGGCGCCGGTGCTGCGGGCATCGCCTGCGTCGAACTGCTCAAGGCCATGGGCTTCAACCCCGAGAACGTCGTCCTCTGCGACACCAAGGGGACGATCTGGCGCGGCCGCACCGAGGGCATGAACCAGTGGAAGTCGGGCCATGCGGTGACCACCGACGCCCGCACCCTGGCGGAAGCCGTGAAGGGTGCCGACGTGTTCTTCGGCCTCTCCGTGAAGGGTGCTCTGACCCGCGAGATGGTCATGTCGATGGCGGCGCAGCCGATCATCTTCGCCATGGCCAATCCCGATCCCGAAATCACGCCCGAGGAGGTCCATGCCGTGCGCACGGACGCGATCGTGGCGACCGGCCGCTCGGACTATCCGAACCAAGTCAACAACGTCCTCGGCTTCCCCTTCCTGTTCCGTGGCGCGCTCGACGTGCGCGCCACCAAGATCAACATGGAGATGAAGGTCGCCGCCGCGGAAGCTCTTGCGGCGCTGGCGCGCGAGGACGTGCCGGACGACGTTGCAGCGGCCTATGGCGGCGGGCGGCCGAAATACGGACCGGAATACATCATCCCCGTGCCGTTCGATCCGCGTCTCATGTATGCGGTGCCGACGGCCGTCGCTCAGGCCGCCATGGACACCGGCGTCGCCCGCCGCCCCATCGTCGATATGGCCGGCTACAAGGCGCAGCTCACCGCGCGCCTCAATCCGGTCGCCGGCGTTCTCGCCCGCATCTTCGAGCGCGCCCGCCGCTCGCCGCGCCGCGTCGTCTTCGCCGAGGGCGAGGAGGAGCAGGTGATCCGCGCCGCCCAGAGCTTCGTCAACCAGGGCCTTGGCACCGCGATCCTGGTCGGGCGAGAGGACCGCGTGCGCGCCACGGCGCAGGCGGCCGGCATCGAACTGAAGGACGGCATCGAGGTTGCCAATGCGCGGCTGTCGACGCGCAATGCCGACTATGCCAGCCAGCTCTATGAGCGCCTGCAGCGCGAGGGCTACCTGTTCCGCGATTGCCAGCGCCTCGTCAATCAGGACCGCAACGTCTTCGGTGCGGCCATGGTGGAGGCCGGCGATGCCGACGGCATGGTCACCGGCGTCACCCGCAACTATTCCTCCGCGCTGGAGGATGTTCGCCGCGTCATCGACGTGAAGCCGGGGCACCGGCTGATCGGCGTCTCCATCGTGCTGTCGCGCGGGCGTACCGTGCTGGTGGCCGATACCGCCATCACCGAGATGCCTTCGGCGGAGGATCTCGCGGAGATCGCCATCGAGGCCGCCCACGCAGCCCGCCGCCTCGGTACCGAGCCGCGCGTCGCACTGCTCGCCTTCTCCACCTTCGGCCAGCCGAAGGGCGAACGTTCGGAGAAGGTTATCGAGGCGGTCCGCATCCTCGATTCCCGCCGCGTCGATTTCGAGTACGATGGCGAGATGGCGGCGGATGTCGCGCTCAATCCGGACCTGATGACGGCCTATCCGTTCTGTCGCCTGACCGGCCCGGCCAATGTCCTGGTCATGCCGGCTTTCCACTCCGCGTCCATCTCGACCAAGATGATGCAGGAGCTGGGCGGCGCGACGGTGATCGGCCCGCTGCTGGTCGGCCTCGACAAGCCGGTCCAGATCGTGCCGCTCGGCGCCAAGGACTCGGACATCGTCAACATGGCCGCGCTCGCCGCCTACAATATCGGCGGATAGAGTCGGTTCAGACGCCGATCGTGGCGGCGCCGATCAGCGCGTCGTCATCGTTGCCGGGAGCGAGGGCGGTCGCCCTCACGCCGCGCGCGCGCTCGATCGAAGCGGCGATGACCGGCGCCATGTCGGGCGTCACGGGGCGGGCGAAGACGAAGCCCTGAACGATGTCGCAGCCGAGTTCGGTCAACACGTCCACTTCGGCTGCCCGTTCGGCGCCCTCGGCGACGACGGTCATGCCGAGGCCGCGCGACAGCGCGATGATGCCGCCGAGCAGCTTGCGCTTCTCGGGCTTGGTGGCGATGCCATCGACGAAGGACCGGTCGACCTTCAACCGGTCGAAGGGCAGCCGCGTCAGGTAGCCGAGCGAGGAATAGCCCGAGCCGAAATCGTCGAGGGCGAGGCGCACGCCGAGAGCCGACAGGGCGGTCAGCGTCCGGCTGATGCGCTGTTCGGAATGATCGACGAACAGGCTCTCGGTCAGTTCGAGGCACAGGAGATCGGGCGGCAGTCCGGTTTCCCAGAGAACGGCGGACACCGCCGTCTCGAAATCCATGTTCCAGAATTGAGCCGGCGAAACATTGACCGACACGGTGCGCGCGGGCAGACCGGCATCGAGCCAGGCCCGGCCCTGACGGCAGGCTTCGCGCAGAACCCAGAGGCCGAGATCGACGATCAGGCCGGAACTTTCCGCGATCGGTATGAACTCGGCCGGCGAGATCGGTCCGCGCTCGGGATGGGTCCAGCGCAGCAACGCCTCGAAGCCGATGACGCGTCGGGTCGAAAGGTCGACCTGCGCCTGATAATGCGCGTTGAGCGCGCCCTCCTCCACGGCATGGCGCAGGTGGCGGCCGAGATCGAGACGCTGCTCGACCGCGACGGCATAGGCGGGTTCGAAGACCATGGCCCGACCCCGCCCGGCCTCCTTCGCCATGTAGAGCGCGAGGTCGGCATTTCGCATGGCGATATCGACGCTGCCGCCGTTGTCCGGCAAGTTGGCGATGCCGACCGTCGCGCCGATGAAGGCTTCGCCCTCGCTGAGATCGACCGGCCCGGACAGGCGGGCGATGATCCGCTCGGCGAGCTCGATCACGTCCTCCCCGCTCGCGTGGCGCTCGGGAAGGATGGCGAACTCATCGCCGCCGAGACGGGCGACGAAGGCTCGTGGCCCCAGTTCCTGGCGCAGCAGCAGGGCGACGCGGGTGAGCAACTCGTCGCCGGCCGCATGGCCGAGCGAGTCGTTGACCTCCTTGAAGCGGTCGAGGTCAATGAGCAGCAGCGAGCCGTTGGTTCCG
>Ga0209794_1001038_pt1 | contig 26374 bp, 26 predicted proteins | sample EBPBio232013_DNA_FD_185869 | JGI IMG/M metagenome (GOLD analysis project Ga0209794, IMG submission 185869) | Wastewater treatment Type I Accumulibacter community from EBPR Bioreactor in Madison, WI, USA - Reactor 1_5/23/2013_ DNA (SPAdes)... | ecosystem: Engineered > Bioreactor > EBPR >... | reverse complement strand
TCATGGGGCGATTTTCGAGTGTCACCATCGCGCCCGGCGGAAAGACCATCACGTCGCCCGCCGCGCCGATCACCTCACCCCGATGCGGGCAAAGTACCCGCTTCGTCCCCGCCTGAATAAAAATCAGGACGGCTTGGCCAAAATAGATATTGGGAAACGTCGCCCGCGTGGCCTGCGTGATGGAGAAGATCGCAACGGTCTCCGGCGCGCCAGGCGGGGCCGCATCATCCTTGAGATTCGCCATCATAAATCCCCCAGTCGTCGAAATTCGCTTACACACCCCACCATAAAACAACGGCACGGACCAGCAAGCCTAAGAGATATAAGGTAAATCGCTTGCACCATGGCAAGAGGACCACTTGACATGAAACGGGAATTGAGCGTTTCCCGACAGTCTTTGATCGAAGTCCGAAAGCAACCGGCCAAGCCTACGACTAGGTTCAAGGTCCGATCAAGACAGATGAAAGGACAAGATCATGCTCCGCACACTTCTCGCCACCACCCTTATTCTGGTCGCTGGTGCCCTCACCGCTCAGGCCGCTGACTTCAAGCTGACCAGCAAGACGATTGCCGAAGGCGCGCCGCTTTCCGCCGAACAGGTCTTCGAAGGTTTTGGCTGCACGGGCGGCAATCTCTCACCCGATCTTAGCTGGACCGGCGTGCCGGAAAGCACGAAAAGCTTCGCCATCACCGCCTATGATCCGGATGCCCCGACCGGCTCCGGCTGGTGGCACTGGAATGTCGTGAACATCCCCGCCGCAACGGCAGCCCTTGCCGCAGGCGCCAGCCACACCGATGCCATGCCCAAGGGCGCGCTCGAACTTGTGAGCGATTACGGCGCGGTCGGTTTCGGAGGGGCCTGCCCGCCGCCCGGTGAAGTGCACCGCTATATCTTCACGGTTCATGCGCTGAAGACGGACAAGCTCGACATTCCCGCCAATGCCTCGAATGCGCTGGCCGGATACATGATCAACGCCAATGCACTGGCCAAGGCGAGCATTACGGCCGTGTTCAAGCGGTAAGGTTCGGCCCATAAACCGCAAAGCAAAACGGCAGCCCCTCACAGGCTGCCGTCAGACTGCTGACAAACCCTGCCTCCCCCACTGCCGTCATCCTCGGGCTTGGCCCGAGGATCCATCACCTCGGCGATTTGTGGATGGTCGGGTCAAGCCCGACCATGACGAAAAGAGAGGTTTTCGACCTTTGCCGAAAACATGACGGCAGCCCCTCACAGGCTGCCGTTTTCTATTTCAGCACGTTGAAAAAAGCGCTTAGCGCTTCTTGTTGCGCCGGTTTTCGTAAGGGTTTTCGCTGGCACGGAAATGCACGCGGATCGGCACACCCGGCATATCGAAATCGGCGCGCAGGCCGTTGATCAGATAGCGCGTATAGCTTTCCGGCAGCGCATCGGCACGCGTGCAGGAAATCATGAAGGCGGGCGGACGCGCCTTCACCTGCGTCATATACTTGAGCTTGATACGGCGGCCCGAAACAGCCGGTGGCGGATGCATGACCTGCACGCCCTCCAGCCAGCGGTTGAGCCGTGCCGTTGAAATGCGCTTGTTCCACACCTTGTCGGTGTCGATGATGTTCTGCATCAGCTTTTCGAGGCCATAGCCCGTCTGGCCGGAAATCGGCACGGCGCGAATGCCGCGCGCCTGCGGCAAAAGCCGCTCGGTCTTTTCGCGCAGGTCGGTAAGCACCGCCTGCGGATCATCGATCATGTCCCACTTGTTGAAGGCGAGAACCGCCGCGCGACCTTCGCGCAGCACCAGATCGACAATCTGCAGATCCTGCTTTTCGAAGGGAATGGTCGCATCGAAAACGATGACCACCGTTTCGGCAAAGCGAATGGCGCGAAGCGCATCGGCCACCGAAAGCTTTTCAAGCTTCTCGGTCACACGGGCCTTACGGCGCATGCCTGCCGTATCGAACATCTTGATGGTGCGACCGCGCCAGTCCCATTCCACCGAGATGGAATCGCGGGTAATCCCCGCTTCCGGGCCGGTCAGCAGGCGATCTTCCCCGAGAAAACGGTTGATCAGCGTCGACTTGCCCGCATTCGGGCGACCGACAATCGCCACACGCAGCGGCTTCGTCTCGTCATAGGCGGGCTCTTCATCCACCTCGCCCTCGGCCTTGGAAACCGTCACATTGGTCTCCGCCTCGTGATCTTCCTCCGGGAAGGCACGTTCCGGCCCAAGCGTCTCAACGATGGCATCGCGAAGGTCCAGCATGCCCTGACCATGTTCTGCCGAGATCGGGCACGGCTCGCCAAGGCCCAGCGTGAAGGCGTCGTAGAAACCGCCGTCAGAACCGCGCGCTTCGGCCTTGTTGGCCACCAGCACGACGGGCTTGCCACGACGACGCAGCATTTCGGCGAGCGTATTGTCGATCGGCGTCAGGCCCATCTTGGCGTCGACGACGAACAGCGTGAGGTCGGCCTCATCGATGGCGGCTTCGGTCTGGGCGCGCATACGGCCTTCCAGCGTTTCCGGCCCGGATTCCTCAAGGCCAGCCGTATCGATGATGGTGAAGCGCAGATCGATCAGCTTCGCCTCGCCGGGGCGGCGGTCGCGCGTGACACCGGGCGTATCATCGACAAGCGCCAGCTTCTTGCCAACCAGACGGTTGAAAAGCGTGGACTTGCCGACATTGGGACGCCCAACAATGGCGACGGTGAAGCTCATGGCTTTGTTCTCTTTGCGTTACGATGCCTTGCCGGAAGCGGCAATCAATTCGAGCATCATGCGGGCGCGGTTGGCAACATTGCCCGGCACCTGATTATCGCCGACGACCTGCTCGAACCATTCCTTGGCGCGCACCATGTCACCGGCCTTGTAAGCGGCAAGGCCCAGCACTTCCCGCGCCGAATGGCGAAGCCCATTGGTGGGCACGGCAATCACTTCGGCCTGCGCCGAAACCTTGTCATAGGCACCACCATCGACCAGCAGAAAAGCAGCCCGAAGACGCGCTGCATCCTGAACCACGGCCGGAATGGCTCCATCCTTGCTGATGGCGGTAAAGGCGGCGATGGCACCATCCTTGTCACCCTTTTCAGCCAGAAGGGTGGCAGCACGCATGCGCGCCAGAACCGGATAGGCACCGGACCCGTCAGCCTCAAGCGCTTGCAGCGCCTTCAAGGCATCATCGGACTTGCCTTCGCGGGCCAGCGTCAATGCAGCGAGGAACTTGTCGCCCGCGCTCGATGCCTGCCGCTCGGACCAGTATTCATAGCCACGCCAGCCAGCCGTCAGCACCACGATGGCCACAGCGCCGCCAATCAGAAAGCGGCCATAGCGCGCCCAGGCATTGCGAAACTGCTCGGAGCGCAGTTCCTCGTTGACCTCGCGGATAAAGCTGTCGTTCTCGTTTGCCATGCCAGTCCTCGTTTGCGCCGCGTGCGCGCACATCTGCTTAATCGCGGCCTTCTACCCGATTTTGCCACGCTTGTAAGCCGGATTACGCAATTAATCTTTTAAAAACCCAGCGGGGAAACCCCGATCAGCCAGGTATGAAGGCCAAAGACCAGCGCCGCCCACAGGCCAAGCCCCCCGACAATCGCCAGCACATCATATTTGCCGGAGACGAAAACCGGGTAGGAAAGCTCGCCGCGCGCCACGGCCCGCTTCAGCGCGATGCGCAGAACGACCGCCCAGGCCAGAAACGCCACGAAGAGCACCACCGACGAAAGCTTGCCATTGGCCAGAAGATGCGAAAACGCCCAGATCTTCACCGCGGCCGTCAGGGGAAACTTCGCCTTCTCCTTGATGCGACCTGCCGGAAAGGCCGAAGCCACCGCCAGAACCATCGCAAAAATCATCAGCGTGGCCGCCAGATGACGGGTCCAGACCGGCGGATACCACAGCATCGTCGGATCCTGCCGCGCAATTGCAAAGCCCGAGATGAGAATGACCAGCGCCACGATGCTGACGATTGAATGAACGATCCGCCACCCGGTCGTGCCGAAAAGCTCGATGACCGCCAGCCGCTGCTGAGGCGCAACGATACGGAACGAGTGAAAGCCGATGAAAAGGACCAGGCCGATCAGAAGAAGTGTCATGGAGAAACCGTTGATTAGCATTTCGCAAGGCATCATCTAACGCATGTCACGCGAAAGTGGGAACCGTTTTGCGATCACGACGTGAATTAACCTGAACTGTCGCCGATTTCCAACGCGGCCATGCCCTTGCCCCATTTGCCGTCTCTTTCATCGCCCATGAAGACCTTGATCGCCCGCCCGCTCGGCACGCTTGCCGCATGTTCCCTTGCCCTCGCCTTGCCTCTGGCAGCCAAGGCCGAAGACAAGCCGAAGCAGCTTGTCCTGATTTCTTTCGATGGGGCCGGACCCAACAGCCAATGGGTGCGAAGCCGCGATCTGGCCCGCGCCAACAAGGCGCACTTCACCTATTTCCTGTCCTGCACATGGGTTCTGGACCGTGAAAGCGGCAAAACCTATCGTGGCCCCGGCCAGAAACCCGGTCGCTCCAATATCGGCTTCGCCCCCGATAAGGCCGATGTGGTGGACCGTCTCAGCCAGATTTGGGGCGCACTCGGCGAAGGCCACGAAATCGGCAGCCACACCTGCGGCCATTTCGATGGCGGCAAATGGAGCGCCGCCGAATGGAAAAGCGAACTCACCGCCTTTCGCAGCGTGCTTGCCGATGCGTGGAAAACGGCGGGAGCCGGTGAGCGCGAACCGACGGGCTGGCGCGATTTTGTCGCCACCGGCATTCGCGGCTTCCGCGCGCCCTATCTGTCCGAAAGCCCTGCCCTTCTGCCGACGCTGAAAGCCGAAGGTTTTACCTTTGACGCCAGCGGCGTGACCAAAGGACCGGAGATGCCGGAAGATCGCAATGGCGTCATGCGCTTTGGCCTGCCGCTCGTCCCGGAAGGCCCGAAGGCCAAGCCGGTGATCGCCATGGACTACAATCTGTACGCCCGCCATTCCGGCGCGAAGGAAGATGTGGCGCATGCGTCCGAATACGAAGCCCGCACGCTGGGCGCTTTCGAAGCCGCCTTCAAGGCGCAGTATGAAGGCGGGCGCATTCCGCTCCAGCTTGGCTTCCACTTCACCGAGATGAACGGCTGGGCCTATTGGCGGGCGCTCGAACGTTTCGTCGGCGATGTCTGCACAAAGGAAGATGTCGCCTGCGTGACCTATTCCGAGGCCATGCGCCTACTCGATGAGCGCAAGAAAGCCACCGGCATCAACGCCAGCCTGTGAGGCAAAGAAAAAGGCGGCTCTCGCCGCCTTGAGCTTGATGACGAAGCCTGCCTCCCCACTTCCGTCATCCTCGGGCTTGACCCGAGGATCCATGATTTCAATGGGTTATGGATGGTCGGGTCAAGCCCGACCATGACAAAAAGAGAGGCAACCGAACTGTAAAAGCCGTCTGAAGGCGGCTCTCACCGCCTGTTCAATTATACCTGAGCATCACCCTCGCCCGTGCGGGCCAGATAGCGCTGGTCGATATCCGGCAGCGGCTCGTTATCGATGGCCGCCTCGAAGGCGCGCAGACGCTTGTAGATCGACAAAAGTTCGACAATCGTCGGCCAGGACGAAACAAGATACTGGAACGACGAACTGACCTGCCCGAACGCGCCGGAAATCTGGTTCAGCGCACCGAGCGTGATCTTGCCCGCGATGATCGACGGCGCAAGGATCAGAATCGAGAAGATGTTGTTGATCTGCAAATAGAAAATGCGAGCAACGTTGAAATAGAGATAGTGGAAGTAGAGGCGGAAATAGTTCTTCCGCACATCGGAAAACAACTCCTGCACCGTCATTGGCTGGGCGCGTTCCCCATTGTCTTCGCCATAGACGAGTTCCTTGCGGTAGGCGGCCTCAACGCGCTGGTTGCGGAATTCCAGACCCGGCAGCTTGATGCCGACGAGCGCCAGAAACACCGTCCCAAACAGCGACCACAAAATGGCGGCGGTTACGAGCGGCTGCGGAATTTCGCCCACAATCGGCAATTCGGTGATGTTGGCGGAAAGCCGCATCAAAACCGGCATGAAGGCAATCAGCGTCATGATCGAGTCGATCAGGCTGACGCCAAGCCCTTCCACCGTCGAGGAAAAGCGCATCGTATCTTCCTGCACACGCTGCGAGGCACCCTCGATGTGGCGAAGCTTCTGCCAGTGGCTCATGTAATATTCGTTCATCGCCGTGCGCCAACGGAAGATGTAATGGCTGACGAAGAAGCGGGTGGCGACCGAAACGGCCACCGCCACCATGGCGATGCCGAGGAAGGTGGCAATCTGGCCGTAGAAATCAGATGCCGTCACCGTTGCCGTCTTGGAAACCGCCGCCTGCACCATATCCCAGAACGGACCATACCAGTTATTGATCGCCACGCTCACCTGCACCTGAAAATAGGTGACGAAGAGAATGAGCGCCGACCCCAGAATGGACCAGACCTGCCAGCGATGCGGCGAAAGGACAAACCAGAAGGCCGCGAAGATCCCGCAAACGACCATGAAATAGAGGTAGAACCACAAGAAGGGTCCCGACCAGAAGGCGGCAATGCCGATTTCGGGCTCTTGGCCATCCGGCAGCGGCCCCATGCCGAACAGGTTGCCCAGATCGCGCGCCGCACCATACCAGATGGCAACGGTCAGAGCCGACCAGAGAATGACGGACAGGAAGAAAGCCTTCGGCTTGGGGAAGAAGGACAGGAACACGGGGCACGCGCCTCTTTATCGCTGGGAATCTGGAAAACCGTTACGGTTCGTGAGTTGCCGCGAAACTATGGCAGAAGCATGGGCTGCGCAACGCCGCAGCACGCACCTTTCCAATTTGTCATCCGTCAGGCGCTGTGCTCGCGCCCCGCCACCACCGGAATGAGCAGAAGCGCACCCGCCATCAGCACCGCAGCAGCAATCACGCTTGGCCACAGGAAGCTGCCAGTCATATCGGCCACCCAGCCCGCCACCAGCGGCCCGGCAATCTGGCCGATGCCAAAGATCGAGGTCATGACACCCATCGCCCGGCGCGGGCTTTCCGGCGCAAAAGCCCGGCCCGTTGCCAGCCCGCAGGAGGTGATGACCATGAAGGTGCCGCCAAGCAGAATGCCGCCCACCACCACCGCATAGGTTCCGGGCAGAAGCACGCTCGACAGCGTTCCGACCGACAACACGGCCATGCAGACGGCAAGCGTCACATCCGCGCCGCGCCGCTTGATCAGGGGCTGCCAGGCAAAAAGCGAGAAGAAACAGGCAATCCCCGTCAGGAACCACGCGAGGAACTCAACAAGATTGCCGGAACCGGCAGCGCGCGCGATGGTAACGAGAAAGGTGGCACTGACGATGTAGCCAAAACCGAAACCGCTATAGGCAATCGCCGCCATGACGAAGCGCGGCCGCCAGACAAGCTTGGGCTCCGTCACCTTCTGCCCGTGATTCTCCGGACGCGGCAAAACGAAGGCCGTGAGGATGAGAACCCCCACCGCCAGAACAGACCCGGTCAGCCAGCTTTCTTTCCAGCCTTCGGCGCTGCCGCCAGCCAAAGACGAAACGGCAAAAACCACGAAGGAGGAGAGCGAAATGCCAATGCCAACGCCACCGAAATGGGCCGAAGGCACCGTGGTCGATCCGGCCCGCGCCGCAGCTTCAATCACGATGGCCGAGGTAAAAATGAGCCCGAAGGCGCTGGAAAGCCCCGCCATGAAGCGCACCAGCATCAAAACCGGCAGTGAATGCGCCAGCACCATCGCCGCCATCATCACCGCTGTCGAGAACAGCCCGGCAAGCGCCGCCTGCCGTTCGCGCCCCGCCGCCCAGCTTTGCGAGGCGAGAAGCGCACCGATCAGATAACCGGCGAAATTGGCCGCCGCAATCAACCCGGCATCAGACGGCGTCAGATCAAGCGCCGACATCATGCCCGGCAGCACCGGCGTATAGAAAAAGCGCCCGAGCCCCTGCGAGGAGGCAAGCGCCAGCGCGCCGGTCAGGCCGAGCAGAAAGAGCGAGGGCTTATGGGTCGTTGCGTTTGACATGGAAGCCTTGTGCCATTGCCAAGGCCCGAAAACAAATCAGCAATTCTGATTACAGCCATGAAGGGAATTGTTAGTATGAAGGCATGGGGTCACCCAGACCAAAATCATTGCCGACATCTCATTTTCATGGGTCCATCAATGTCCAAAATCTTTGCAGCGATCGTGTTTTGCCTCGCGTCAACGTCTGCCAACGCCTTCTATTGCTCGCAGCCGAGAGATCCGAACTGCCCAATGTTAGGCAAGTTCGATGGCGAGTTTGATTTCAACATGTGCAAGTCGCAAATGGAGCGCTACAAAAGCGATCTGGAAGACTACGCAGACTGTCTCGACAGAGAGAAATCTGAGGCACTTGAAGACTACAACAAGGCCGTAAAGCGCTTCAATTGTGCTGCCTCCGGTGAGAGCTTCTGCTATTGAGGCCCTACTCCGCAAGCGTCAGCACAATCGGTCCGTTGCGGGTGCAGACAATCGTGTGCTCGAACTGCACCGTCGGAGCCTTGGGGCTGGAATAGAGCGTCCAGGTATCGTCCTCGCTGTCACCATCTTCGGCCCATTGCCCGCCCATCGACAGGAAGGGTTCGATGGTGAAGACCAGCCCCTCCTCCATCATGCGGGTTTCATCCGGGTCCGCCCAGGTGGAAAGCTCGGTCGGCTCCTCATGCAGCGAGCGACCGATGCCATGGCTCGCCAGATTGGCGATCAGCGTATACTTGTTGCGAGCCGCAAAGCTGCCGATAGCCTTGCCGATATTGGCCAGCGGCTTGCCGGTTTTCACCTCGCCGATGCCGAGCCAGCAGGCACGTTTTCCATCGCGCAGCAGACGCGACATCTTCGGCGTGGTCTTGCCCACCGCAAAGGATGCGCCCGTATCGGAAAAGAAGCCGTCTTTTTCAGCGGAAACGTCGATGTTGACGAGATCACCCTCGCGGATCACCCGATCCCCCGGAATGCCATGCGCCACTTCCTCATTGACGGAAATGCAGGTCGCACCGGGAAACTGATAGCAAAGCTCGGGCGCCGACTGCGCGCCGTGGGATTCCAGAAAGCGGCGGCCGATCAGATCGAGTTCCGCCGTGGTGATCCCCGGACGAAGCGCATCGCCCATGGCATGCATGGCACGGGCACAGATGCGCCCGATCTCGCGCATTTTCTGCAATTCCTCGTCATTGGTGATCAGCATGGCCCGCTCCTTCTTTTCGAACGGGCGGGTTAGGCTCTGGTGGCGCGTCCCGTCAATTCCTTTCTGACGAGCGGCGCGACTTTCGTGCCGAAAAGTTCAATTCCGCGCATGATCGCGTCATGCGGCATCAGGCCAATCGCCATCTGCAGAAGGAAGCGGTCATTCTTGAACAGCCCGTGGGCGGCGACGATTTTCTCCGCCACCTCTTCCGGCGCACCGACGAACAGATTGCCGGTCGGCCCCATGGCGCGGTCAAACTGGGCGCGGGTGCCCGGCGGCCAGCCCCGTTCGCGCCCCAGACGGTCCATCACCGCCTGCTGGGGACCATAGAAGGTTTCAGCCGCGGCTTCACGGGTCACATCGACAAAGCCGTGGACATTGATCGAGGTTTTCAGCCGCGACATATCCTGCCCGGCGCGACGGGCGCTTTCCCGGTAAAGATCGAACAACGGCGCAAAGCGGGGATATTCACCGCCGATGATGGCCAGCGCAATCGGCAAGCCCAAAACGCCCCCCCGCGCCAGTGATTGCGGCGTGCCGCCAACGGCGATCCACAGCGGCAGCTTGTGCTGAAGAGCACGCGGGAAAACCCCTTGGTCGTCAATAGCGGCACGATGGCGCCCGCTCCAGGTCACCACCTCGCTGTTGATGATTTCCATCAAAAGATCGAGTTTTTCGAGAAAGAGGTCGTCGTAATTCTTCAGGTCATAACCAAAGAGCGGGAAGGACTCGATGAAAGAACCGCGCCCGGCCATGATTTCCGCCCGCCCGCCGGAGAGAAGGTCAACCGTGGCAAACTGCTGGTAAAGCCGCACCGGATCATCGGAACTGATCACCGAAACCGCGCTCGTCAGCCGGATCGACTTGGTTTTGACCGCCGCCGCGGCCAGAACGGTGGATGGGCTGGAAACCGCATATTCCGGACGGTGATGTTCCCCGACGCCGAAAACATCAAGCCCGACCTGATCCGCCAGTTCGATTTCTTCCAGCAGATTCTTCAACCGGCGCGCGCCTTCCGGCCCTCTGGCCAGCGCAGGGTCCATATCGGCAAAGGTGTAAAGCCCGAGTTCCATAACGATCCCCATGATGTTGCGTCGCAAGAAACAGATAGAGCTAATAAAACCAAACGGAAACGTTACAGGAGGTTAACACACCGTTGAAAATTTCGCATTCGCGGCAATGACGGCAATCGGGAAGCGTTTCGTATTCAATATTGGCAAGTTTCGAAAAACATGGATTGCCAGCATACGGGTTTTGCGCGTAACTTTTTACACCGGCGCGTGAAAACTGCAAAAGACAAAAGGGGACACATGACCGGCAGCATAAGTTTCATCCTCAATGGCGAGGAGATGGAAGTGCGCGATTTCGGCCCGACCGAAACGCTGCTCGACTGGCTTCGTCTGTCCCGGCGTCTGACCGGCTCCAAGGAAGGCTGCGCCGAAGGCGACTGCGGCGCCTGCACGGTACTGGTTGGCCGTCTGGTGGAGGATCGCCTCGTCTATGAGGGCGTCAATGCCTGCATCCGTTTCCTCGGCTCGCTGAACGCCACCCATATCGTCACGGTTGAGTATCTGGCCGCCGCCCGTGGCGCGCTGCATCCGGTGCAATCCGCCATGGTTGACTGTCACGGGTCGCAATGCGGCTTCTGCACGCCGGGCTTCATCATGTCGCTGACCGCCCTGTGGCTGACCAATCCCAAGCCGACGCGCGACGACATCGAACGCGCACTTCAGGGCAATCTCTGCCGCTGCACCGGCTATGAAGCAATCATCAAGGCCGCCGAAAAGGCGAGCGAAACGCGCGCCGACGCCAGCGATCCGCTCTATGGCGGCGCAGAAAAGATCGCGTCCCGCCTGCGTGACCTCGCCCTGACCGAAACCGCCACCATTGAGAAGGATGGCGAACGCTCCATCCTGCCAGCAAGCATTGCCGATCTCGCCACCATTTTGGCCTGTGAACCGAAAGCCACCATCGTCGCGGGGTCCACCGATACCGGGCTTTGGGTCACGAAGCAGATGCGCAAGCTCGATCCGGTCGTCTTCATCGGTCATCTGAGTGAATTGCAGTCGCTCGCGGTCACACCTCAGGGCATCCACATCGGCGCGGGCGTCACCTACACACAGGCTTTCGATACGCTGTCGCGGGAAATCCCCGCCTTCGGTCGGCTGATCGCCCGCATCGGCGGCCAGCAGGTGCGCAATATGGGAACGATCGGCGGCAACATCGCCAATGGCTCACCGATTGGCGATACGCCACCGGCCCTCATTGCGCTTGGCGCTGAACTGACGCTCTCTGGTGTCAACGGCCCGCGCCGCCTGCCGCTCGAAAGCTACTTCATCGAATACGGCAAGCAGGACCGCAAACCCGGCGAGTTTGTCGAAAGCGTCTTCGTGCCGCGCCCTAAAGCCGGTGCGCATTACGCTGTCTACAAGATCTCCAAGCGCCGCGACGAAGACATTTCCGCCGCCTGCGGTGGCTTCTATCTCGAACTTGAAAACAACACGGTGAAAACGATCCGCATCGCCTTTGGCGGCATGGCGGGCACCCCGAAGCGGGCGAGCGCGGTTGAAGCCGCCCTCACCGGCAAGCCATGGACGGAGGAAACGGTGAAGGCCGCGCAAGCCGCCTTTGACACCGACTACCAGCCACTCACCGACTGGCGCGCCACCGCCGATTATCGCCGTCTGGCGGTCAAGAACCTTCTGATGCGTTTTTATCTGGAAACAACCGGCAACCCGCAGGAACTGAAGCGTTACCCGGAGGCCGCCGAATGAGTGAGATGAGCAACCGCCCGTTTTGTCCCACCTCCCCCTCCGCGTTCCCCTTCTCCCCGACGGGGAGAAGGAAGACACTGCCGTGTCGTCTAAACGGAGGCCGTTGTTAATGGAAAAATCCGTCCTCACGACCGCCGCCAGCATCAAGGGTCCGATGCATGCAAGCCTGCGCCATGACTCGGCCCACAAGCATGTGACCGGCAGCGCCGAATATATCGACGACATGCCAGAACCCGCCGGTCTGCTACACGGCGCACTGGGCCTTTCCGACCGCGCGCATGCCGAAATCCTCTCCATCGATCTCACCGACGTTCTGGCAACGCCGGGCGTCGTCTGGGTGATCACCGGCAAGGATGTGCCGGGCGTCAACGATGTGTCCTCCGGCGGCTGGCATGACGAGCCGCTGCTCGCCGAAACGAAGGTGGAGTTCCACGGCCAGCCGATCTTTGCGGTGATTGCCGAAACCCGCGACACCGCCCGCCGCGCCGCCAAAAAAGCGAAGATCGCGTATCGCGACCTGCCCCACTGGTCGGACATTGACGGCGCCCTTGAAAACAACGCCCCCTATGTCATCGAGCCGATGGTGCTGCATCGCGGCACACCGGAAACGGAAATCGACAAGGCCGAGCGCCGTCTTCAAGGGACTTTCGTTGTCGGCGGACAGGAGCATTTCTATCTGGAAAGCCACATCGCGCTCGCCATTCCGGGCGAGGATGATGATGTGACGATCTGGTCGTCCACCCAGCACCCGAGCGAAGTGCAGCACATTGTCGGCCATGTCATGGGCATTCCGTCAAATGCGATCACGGTCAACATCCGCCGCATGGGCGGTGGCTTCGGCGGCAAGGAAACGCAAGGAAACCAGTTTGCGGCACTCGCCACCATCGCCGCCAAGAAGCTGAACCGCGCTGTGAAATTTCGCCCCGACCGCGACGAGGATATGGTCGCGACCGGCAAGCGCCATGATTTCCGCGTTGATTACGATCTGGGCTTTGACGCGGAAGGCCGCATCCATGCAGTCAACGCCACCTTTGCGGCGCGCTGCGGCTATTCGGCGGACCTCTCCGGCCCGGTTACGGATCGTGCCCTGTTCCACGCCGATTCCAGCTATTTCTATCCGCATGTGCATCTGGCCTCGAAGCCGTTGAAAACGCATACAGTTTCCAACACGGCTTTCCGTGGTTTCGGCGGCCCGCAGGGGCTGGTGGCGGGTGAACGTTTCATCGAGGAAATCGCCTATGCGGTCGGCAAGGACCCGCTCGAAATCCGCAAGCTGAATTTCTACGGCCAGCCGGGTTCCGGCCGCACCGTGACGCCCTACCATCAGGAGGTCGAAGACAACATCATTGCCCGCATCGTCAGCGAACTCGAGGAGAGCGCCGATTATCAGGAACGCCGGGCCGCCATCATCGCCTTCAATGCGAAAAGCCCGGTCATTCGCAAGGGCATTGCGCTGACCCCGGTGAAATTCGGCATCTCCTTCACCATGACCGCCTTCAATCAGGCCGGCGCACTGGTCCACATCTATAATGATGGCTCCATCCACCTGAACCATGGCGGCACGGAAATGGGTCAGGGCCTTTACACCAAGGTGGCGCAGGTGGTGGCCGATGCCTTCCAGGTCGATATTGACCGGGTGAAAATCACCGCCACGACCACCGGCAAGGTGCCGAACACCTCGGCAACCGCCGCCTCCTCCGGCTCCGACCTGAACGGCATGGCCGCATGGGATGCCTGCCGCCAGATCCGCGAGCGGCTGGTGAAATTCGCAGCCGACGCATGGAAAGTGGCCGAAAGCGACGTGATCTTCCTGCCGAACCGCGTCAAGATCGGCGGCGAGGAAATCGCCTTCAACGACTTCATCAAGAAGGCCTATTTCGCCCGCATCCAGCTGTCGGCGGCGGGCTTTTACAAGACCCCGAAAATCCACTGGGACCGCAAGGCGGGCCGTGGCCGCCCCTTCTATTATTTTGCCTATGGCGCGGCCTGCTCTGAGGTTTCAATCGACACGCTGACGGGCGAATATCAGGTGGAACGCACCGACATTCTGCATGATGTGGGCCGTTCGCTGAACCCGGACATCGACAAGGGCCAGATTGAAGGTGCCTTCGTGCAGGGCATGGGCTGGCTGACGACGGAGGAATTGTGGTGGGACGCCAAGGGCCGCCTGCGCACCCACGCGCCCTCGACCTACAAGATCCCGCTCGCATCAGATCGCCCGCGCCTCTTCAATGTCGATCTCGCCAAATGGTCGGAAAACGCCGAACCGACGATTGGCCGCTCCAAGGCCGTCGGCGAGCCCCCCTTCATGCTGGGCATTTCGGTTCTCGAAGCGCTCTCCATGGCCGTCGCCTCGGTGGCGGATTACCGCGTCTGCCCGCGCCTTGATACGCCCGCCACACCCGAGCGCGTGCTGATGGCCGTCGAGCGCCTGAAGGGGCTTTGATGGTTCTTCCGTCCCTGAAATCCCCCGCCATTCTCATCGAGGTTGTCGAAGCCAAGGGCTCGACGCCGCGGGAGGAAGGTGCGTGGATGCTGGTGACGGAAAGCGACCTGCATGGCACCATCGGCGGCGGTGCCTTCGAATATATGGCAATTGACCACGCCCGCGCCCTGCTCGCCGGTCGTACCACCGATCTTCACCGCGATATTCCGCTTGGACCCGCCATCGGCCAGTGCTGCGGCGGCTTTGTAAGCCTTGCTTTCACCCCCTTTGATGCGGAGGCAAAAGCGCGGCTCGAGGTGCGGTTGAACGCCGAAAAGGCCGCTCACCCGGCCATTTTCGTTTTCGGGGCGGGTCATGTCGGCAAGGCGCTCGCCCATGCGCTGGCCCCTCTCCCCTTTGCCGTGACCCTCATCGAAACCCGCGCCGAAGAGCTGGCGGGCCTTGCGGAAAACGTCGCGGCCCGGTTGACCGCGCTTCCCGAAGCGGAGGTCGCCCACATTCCGCCGGGCGGCGCAGCCGTGATTCTCACGCATGATCACGCGCTTGATTTCCTGATTGCCCGCGAGGCACTGGCCCGCAACGATCTCTTCTATTGCGGCATGATCGGCTCGGCCACCAAGCGCGCCACATTCAGCCGCTGGCTGACGACTGAAACCGGCACTGCCGAAGGCCTCGACCGCCTCGTGCTGCCGATTGGCGGCAGCGCTGTGCGCGACAAGCGCCCGGAAGTGATTGCCGCCCTTGTCGCCGCCGAACTGATTGCGGCCCATGCCGCGCACACCAGCAAGATTGCCAGCCCGGAAGGCTCCTCCCGCCTGTCCGGTGAAGCACGGATAAAAGGGGAAATGCATGTTTGATCATCCCATTCTCTGGGAATGGCTGTCCTTTGGCGTTCGCTGGCTCCATGTGGTGACAGCCATCGCGTGGATCGGCTCGTCCTTTTATTTCATCGCGCTTGATCTCGGGCTGGTGAAGCGTCCCGGCCTGCCGGACGGCGTCTATGGCGAGGAATGGCAGGTGCATGGCGGCGGCTTCTACAACATCCAGAAATATCTGGTGGCCCCGGCCTCGATGCCGGAACACCTCACCTGGTTCAAATGGGAAAGCTATGTCACCTGGCTTTCGGGTGCCGCCCTCCTCGCCGTCGTCTATTATGGCGGGGCCGACCTCTTCCTCATCGATACGGATGTGATGGAACTGGCGAGCTGGCAGGCAATCCTCATCTCCATCGTGTCGCTCACCATCGGCTGGATCTGCTACCATCTCCTGTGCAAGTCGCCGCTTGGCAAGAACACCTGGGGCCTGATGGCGCTGCTCTATCTGGTGCTGGTCCTTATGGCTTATGCCTACACGCATGTGTTTTCGGGCCGCGCCACCTTCCTGCATATGGGGGCCTTCACCGCCACCATCATGACGGCCAACGTCTTCTTCGTGATCATTCCAAACCAGAAGATCGTGGTGGCCGACCTGAAGGCGGGCCGCACGCCGGACCCGCGTCTGGGGGCCGAAGCCAAGCAGCGCTCGTTGCACAACAACTACCTGACGCTGCCCGTCATCTTCTTCATGCTGTCGAACCATTACCCGATGGCGTTTGCCACGGCTTACAACTGGCTGATTGCAGCCCTCGTCTTCCTGCTGGGCGTCACCATCCGCCACTGGTTCAACACCACGCACGCCCGCAAGGGTGAACCGTGGTGGACCTGGGTCGCCACCGCCATCATCTTCGCACTGATGATTTGGTTGTCCACGCTCGGCAACGGTGCCCCGGCCACGAGCGAGGAAGGGGCCGACGCTGGCACCGTCCAGCCCGCTTACGCCATGTTCGCCGCCGATCCGCACTTCGAAGGTGTGCGTGATCTCGTGCAGTCGCGTTGCGCCATGTGCCATGCAGCCGCCCCGGTGTGGGACGGCATGGCCCATGCGCCGAAATCGGTCAAGCTGGAAACGGATGCGGAAATCGCCCGCCACGCCCGCGAAATCTATCTGCAGGCCGGCATCAGCAAGGCCATGCCGCCCGGCAATGTCACCTACCTGACGGCGGAAGATCGCGCCCTTTTGACGGCTTGGTATGAAAGCGCCCTCTCCGGAAAGGCGACCCAATGACCGCCACTCTCCTGCGCGGCAGGCTTCTGTCCTTCCATCGTCGTCCCGAAAGTCTCGAGGATCGGGCGAGCTATCTTTATGAGGAAGACGGCGGCCTGCTGATCGAGGATGGGGTGATTGCCGCCATCGGCGACTATCAGACCGTCAAGGCGGATGCCCCCGACGGCGCGCAGGAAATCGATCACCGCCCGCATCTCATTCTGCCGGGCTTCATCGATACCCACATCCATTTCCCGCAGATGCAGGTCATCGGCTCCTACGCCGCCAATCTGCTCGAATGGCTGAACACCTACACCTTCCCGGAAGAGTGCAAATTCGTTGAAAAGGCCCATGCCGAGCGCATCGCCACCCATCTCTTTGATGAACTGATCCGTCACGGCACCACGACCGCCGCCGCCTATTGCTCGGTGCATAAAGTCTCCGCCGACGCCTTCTTTGCCGAAAGCCTGAAGCGCGGAACGCTGATGATCGGCGGCAAGGTCATGATGGACCGCAACGCCCCGCAGGGCCTGCTTGATACGCCGGAAATGGGCTATGACGAAACCCGCGCCGTGATTGCGCAATGGCATGGCAAGGGCCGCAACCACGTGGCCATCACGCCGCGCTTTGCCATCACCTCCACCCCAGCCCAGATGGAAGCCGCCGCCACGCTGGCACGCGAGTTCCCGGACCTGCATATCCAGACCCATCTTTCGGAAAATCTGGACGAAATCCGCTACACCTGCTCGCTCTACCCGGAAGCGGCCGATTACACCGACATTTATGCCCGCTACGGATTGCTGCGCGAAAAGGCGCTGTTCGGCCATTGCATCCATTTGTCGGAGCGCGAGGCGGACGCCATGAGTGAGGCAGGCGCGGTGGCTGTCCATTGCCCCACCTCGAACCTCTTTCTCGGTTCCGGCCTGATGCCGCTGAAAAAGCTGATGGCCCGCGACAAGCCGGTGACGGTTTCGGTCGCCACCGATATCGGCGGCGGGTCTAGCTATTCCATGCTGCGCACCATGGATGAGGCCTACAAGATCCAGCAATTGCTGGGCGAACGGCTGAACCCGCTGGAAAGCTATTGGCTGATGACGCGCGGCAATGCCGAAGCGGTGAAGCTGGCCGATCAGATCGGCTCGCTTGATCCCGGAACGGATGCCGATCTGGTGGTGCTGAACGCCCGCGCCACACCCGCCATGGCGCTGAAAATGGAAGTGGTTTCGTCGCTCGCCGAAGAACTCTTCCTCATACAGACGCTTGGTGACGACCGGGTGATTGCCGAAACCTATGTGGCGGGCAAGCCCATGAAGAGCGCGCTGGTCTGAAAAACCGTGCAAACGAGAATGCGGGGAACACCCTTGCCGCTTCTTCCTTCTCCCCCACGGGGAGAAGGTGGCCCGAAGGGTCGGTTGAGGGGGCTTGTGCATAGGATTCGCTCCCCCTCAACCCGCTGCCGCGACCTTCTCCCCAATGGGGAGAAGGGACAAAAAAGCACAGCTTTCCATCGAGGCTGGGGCCGTGAAGCGCCACCGGAATATCACCCCCACAATTGTGCGACAAGCGAAGGCTTCAAGGCATCGATCACGGCCCGCACCACCGGCACGCGCACCAGTTCGGAGTGAACGGCAAGCCACACATCGCGCACCAGCGGCGGTTCATCCCCTTGAGGGCTTTCCACATCGTTAAGACCGCGCGCCATGAAGTCCGGCAGATAGGCAAGGCCCGCCCCGGCCCGCGCGGCGGCCAGCTGAAACTCCAGCGTCGAAGCCTTGAGACCGATGCGCCGGTTTCCGGCAATCTCGCGAAGCCGCACCATTTGCGGCGCGCTATCCATGGCCTCGTCATAGCCGATGAAGCGCCATTCCGGCGGGCTGACGGTCGCAAGATAGTCTGGCGTGGCGAAGAGCCGGAACCGCACCTGCCCCAGCGCGAACAGCACCACATCGCCCGCCTCTGGCTTGGTCATGCGGATGGCAATGTCCGCCTCGCGCCGGTCGAGCGAGGCATAGCGGGTTTCGCCGACCAGCGTAATGTCAATATCGGGATGCTCAGCCCGAAGGGCCGCAATCGGTGCGCCGAGCATGGTCGCGGCAACGGTCGGCGGTGCGGAAATACGAACCTCACCAGAAAGACGCTCGCTGGATGCCGCCCGGATGAGGGGCAGCGCCGCGGCACTCTCCTCCATGCGTTCGGCAAGCCGCGCCACGCGCTCACCATCCGCCGTCAATTGCAGCCGCCGTCCGCGCCGGTCGATGAGTTTCAGCCCCGCCTCCACTTCGAGCGCCGCAACGCGCCGGGCAATCGTGGCATGTTCGACGCCCAGCAGACGCGCCGCCGCCGAAAGCGTGCCGCCGCGCGCCAGCGCCGCAAAACAGCGCAGATTTTCCCAATCCGTCATTGTGAATTTTCTCCCATCATATGCGCAAGTCTAGGGAATTTTCACCCAATTGCCCAGAGGCTAAAGTGAGGCACAGTCCAACAACGGGAGCCACCCATGAACACCGTCGTCACCATCACCGAACCGGGCAATAATGATGTTCTGCGCGTCGAAAGCCGCGCCGTCGAGAAGCCCGCCGCCGGGCAGTTGCTGATCCGTCAGGAGGCCATCGGCGTCAACTTCATCGATATTTATCACCGCAAGGGCATCTATCCCCTGCCGGCCTATCCGGCCATTCCGGGCGTCGAAGGCGCGGGCGTCGTCGAAGACGTGGGCGACGGCGTTGAAGGCTGGTCGGCAGGAGACCGCGTGGTCTACACCGGCGTGGTCGGATCCTATGCCGAACGGCGGCTCATTCCGGCGGCCCGCGCGCTACATCTGCCGGACGCCATTTCGGCCAAAGCCGCCGCTGCCTCGTTGCTCAAGGCCATGACGGTTCACATGCTGACGACGCAGACCTGGCCGGTCGGCCCCGGCATGACGGTTCTGGTGCCCGCCGCCGCCGGTGGCCTTGGCAGCCTGATCGTACGCCAGGCCAAGCGCCTCGGCGCGACCGTGATCGCCACCGTCGGCTCACCGGAGAAGGAAGCCGCAACCCGTGCCGATGGCGCAGACCATGTCATCATCGGGCGCGATGCCGATATTGCCGCTGAGGTGAAGCGCCTCACCGACGGGCGCGGCGTCGATGTCGCCTATGATGGCGTCGGCGGCACGATGCTGGCACGCGCCATTGCCAGCGTCCGCCCCTTCGGGGCCGTTGCCTCCATCGGTCAGGCTGGTGGTTCGCCGCCCGCCGTGTCGGTCGATGCGCTGCGTCCGGGCAAGTGCCTTTCCGCCCCGTCGATCGTCGCCTATGTGGCCGAACCCGCCCGCTATGCCGAGGCCGCCAGGGCTGCCTTTGCCATGATCGAGGCTGGAATTTCCGCCCACATTGCCGTGGAGCGACCGCTGGTTGAGGCGGCCTCCGTTCTAGGAGAACTGGAATCAGGCCGCCTGACGGGCAGTGCGCTTCTTATCCCTTGAAAAGCAAGGCGTTAGAAAGCTGAAAACATCTTGCAGATGAGAATGTTCTGCGGCAGAGAAGAAATCAGCCTCCGTGCTGCAACAGACCTTGGGAAACAGGGCGCGTTGCAGCACGACTGACGAAAACCGCCAGGAACTTGACGCTTGAATACGTTTCTCAATCTCGCACTCGGCACGGCGATGATCCTTGCCACGGTTGCCATACACACATTCGGATTGATTTACGTGACTCATGCGATGCGTTGGGTCACATCGCACATTCGTATTCACGGGCATCGAAACCGCATTCTGGCGATGTACACGGTCATCCTCGGCGTCTTTGCCGTTCTGACGGCGGAAGTCTGGCTCTGGGCCTTGTGCTACCTCGCCATCGACTTCCTCGATGATCTGCCAACCGCTCTCTACTTCTCCATCTCGACCTTTTCGACGCTTGGCTATGGCGACGTACTGCCCCATCCCGAATGGCGCTTGCTGGGCGGTCTCGAAGGGATTACGGGTTTCCTCATGATCGGCTGGTCCACCGCCTACCTCATCGCGGCGGGGATTCGCGTCGGCCCCTTCCGCTCGGGGGAGCATTTCTGAGCGCAACACGAATAGGCATACCCATGGCACCGGCGCTCGATATTGCGGATCTGAAGAAACAGGCACGGCGGCGGGTGCCGAAAATGTTCTTCGATTATGCCGATTCCGGCTCCTACACGCAGTCGACCTACGCCGCCAACGAAGCCGATTTTCACCGGATCAAGCTGCGCCAGCGCGTTCTGGTCGACATGACGAACCGCTCGCTGGAAACGGACATGATCGGCCAAAAAGTGTCCATGCCGGTGGCGCTGGCCCCGACCGGGTTGACCGGCATGCAACATGCCGATGGTGAAATTCTCGCAGCTCAGGCCGCGGAAGAGGCAGGCGTGCCCTTCACGCTCTCGACCATGAGCATCTGCTCCATCGAAGATGTGGCCGCTAACACGACATCGCCCTTCTGGTTTCAGCTTTACGTGATGAAGGACCGTGATTTCGTCGGCAGCCTCATCGACCGCGCCAAGGCCGCGGGTTGCTCGGCTCTGGTGCTGACGCTTGACCTGCAAATCCTCGGCCAGCGCCATAACGATCTTCGAAACAGCCTTTCCACGCCCCCGAAGTTCACGCCGAAGCACCTCTGGCAGATGGCAACGCGCCCGCTCTGGTGCATGGAGATGCTGAAGACGCAGCGCCGTACCTTCGGCAATATCGTCGGCCACGCGAAGAACGTCTCCGACCTGTCCTCGCTTGGCACGTGGACGGCGGAACAGTTCGATCCGCAACTGTCCTGGAAGGATGTCGCGTGGATCAAGGAACGTTGGGGCGGCAAGCTCATCCTCAAGGGTGTTATGGACGTGGACGATGCGAAAATGGCTGCAGACACCGGCGCGGACGCCCTGATCGTCTCCAACCATGGCGGGCGGCAACTGGATGGCGCGCCCTCCTCCATCTCCATGCTGCCGAAGATCGCCGAGGCCGTCGGCGACCGGATTGAGGTTCACATGGATGGCGGCATCCGTTCAGGACAGGACGTGCTCAAAGCCATGGCGCTTGGGGCCAAGGGCACCTTCATCGGCCGCCCCTTCCTCTATGGATTGGGCGCGGGCGGCAAGGCTGGCGTGCGTCAGGCGCTGGAGATCATTCGCAAGGAAATGGACACAACGCTTGCCCTTTGCGGAAAGCGCAACATCCATGAGGCAACCCGCGACATCATCGCTGACAGCCCGTTTTAATTCAGTAGTGAAAGCGACACTGGGCAATGATCAGCATCTGCCCATCGCCCTCACTGCGCACCGTATAGACGAGGCGATGTTCCTGCGTGATGCGTCGCGACCACCAGCCTTTGAGGGGACCTTTCAAAGGCTCTGGCTTGCCGATGCCTTCAAAGGGGTGGCGCATGGCATCACGGACCAGTTCATTGATCCGAAGGGCGACCTTGCGATCCGTCTCCTGCCAGAAGAGATAATCCTCCCAACCACTTGCGTGCCATGCAAGAAGCATGCGGATCAGGAGTCCATCAGTTCAGCGAGAACAGGAACATTGCCCTGATCGATCTCGCTGACGGACTGCATCAGGCGCTCGGCATTGGCCGGTGAGGACAGGAGATGAAGTGTTTCCATCAGCCCCTCATACTCATCCTTGTCAATCAGGATGGCGGAAGGCTTGTCCCGACGCACGATCTCCACCGGCGCGCGATCCTTCGCGACCGTATCCAGCAGACCGGCCAGTTCTTCGCGTGCCTTGGAAAACATGATGGTGCGCATGGGTGCCTCTCAAACTTGTACAATAATACGTACAAGTCGAAAATGAATCAAGCCCGGCGCACCCAGCCGGTTCTGAGCGCGCTGGTCCAGTCGGAAAGGCCGGAGGGTTCGGAAAGGCGCGCCATGGCCTCATTGTCGTAGCGCACCTGCCGGAAGCTCGGCTGCCAGCCAAAGCCGGTTTTTTCCAGAACGGCGTAGCTGGCAAAGGGCGTGCCCGCCTCGGCCTTGTGATACCACGGCTGATCATAATCATAGCCGGGGCAGCCGACACTGCCGGGATTGACGATCAACCGCCCGCCGGACAATAGCACCGAACGGGCAATATGGCTGTGGCCGCACAGAATGAGCGGTTGCGGTATATCGATGGCAATCGCCTCGATTTCCTCGCGCGTCTTCAACCGGAAAAAGCCGTCGGCCGTCAGCGCCTCGGTCCAGTAGACATTATCGTCCTGCGGCGTCGCGTGGCAGAGATAGACCTCCTCGCGCCACACCATGCTGAAGGGCAGGTTTTCGATCCACTCGAAATGCGCTTCCTGAAGTTGGTGGTAAGCGGGCAGTTCCCAATCGCCCATCGCGTCGCTCGGTCGGTCGATCAGCGCCCGGTCGTGATTGCCGCGCACGGTTGGAATGGCACGCGCCATGAGGATTTCGGCGGTACGCCCGGCCTCCAGAGGCCCGGAAAAGCAATCGCCCAGATTGACGATCTCGGTAATGCCCTGCGCATCGATATCGGCCAGCACCGCTTCCAGCGCCGCCGCGTTTCCATGAATGTCGGCAATGGCTGCAAAGCGCATGGCGTCAGCTTCCGCGATAGGTGGAATAGCTGAACGGCGAAATCAGCAGCGGCACATGATAATGCGCCGTCGTGTCGGCAATGCCGAAACGGATCGGGATCACGTCGAGAAAGGGCGGCTCGGGCAACGTGTGCCCCGTGGCCTTGAGATAATCGCCCGCATGGAAGACGAGCTCATATTCCCCGGCCATAAAACTGTCACCGATGAGGATCGGCCCGCCATCGATGCGACCGTCATCATTGGTATAGACGGTCTTCAGAACCTCACGGCCCTTGCCTTCAAAGCGCACCACATCGATACGCATGCCAACGGCGGGCGTGCCCTTGGCAGTGTCGAGAACATGGGTGGTCAGTCCGGTCATGGCGTCGGCTCCCCGATGATATAGGGCGTATCGAAAAAATACTCTTCGAGATTGTTGCCCGGTCCAGCCCGATCGACAACCAGAAAATCGCTGATTTCGCCGAGCGTCATCAGCGGATGATGCCAGGTGTTGGCGCGGTAGTTCACGCCCTGCGAAGGCTTGGCCAGAAAGACACGCGGCGTATCGGGCATGCCATCGCGATCTTCCGCAACCACCACCAGATAGGGACGGCCCGAAAGCGGCGAGAAGCTCTGGCTGCCGAACGGGTGGCGCTCCATCATATTGAGAATGTAGGGAAAGCGACGCGGCTGACCCCGGAAGATATTGATGATGACACGCGCATCCTCGCCATAGGCTTCCGCCTCGGCAAGGGCATGGTAGCGCTCGGTCGTGCCCTCGTTGATCAGCCGCATCGAGGCCGGATCGGCCTCGATCACTTCGCCAAAGGGGGCAAAGGCCTCCCGCGTCAGAGGCTCGATGGTGAGCGTGTCATCTGCCATCCACGTCAGGCCTTGAAGCCGAAGAGGCGCAGGCGGCTGATGCCACCATCCGGGAACATGGCAAGGCGCACATGGGTCACAGGCCCCACGGACTGCACCTCTTGCCCATATTCATGGATATGGTCGGCCTGAAGCTTCTGGCGCGGCAGAAGTTCCGGCCAGCTTTCCGAAGCCTCGATCTCTTCCGGCGTGAAATAATCGCTATGGCCCGGCAGCGAGATGGCGCGGATTTCGCAACTGTCGGGGAAATTCCCCTTGAAGTGGGCCGTATCGACCACAACGCGGTGGATGAGGCCCGCATGGCCCAGACGGATGATCGCCCAGTCATGCCCCGGCCCGCGACGGCGCGCCGTTTCCCAGCCATCGCCCATGTTCTTGCCGCGACCGGAATTGAGGATCAGGTCCGGGTGGCCGTAATGGGCATCCGACCAGGCAAGCGACTTCGAGCCGTTGAAGATGAAGGCTAGGTCAAGTTCCTTGTCGGCCGGCACCTTCGACCAGTCGATATAGGCCGAGCCGTAGACGCGCAGGCGCGCAATGCCGCCATCGGGGAAAATGTGCAACTTCAGATGCGTCCACACCTTGGCCTTGTCGCCATGCTCGACAAAGTGATGCGCCGAGGGGCCAAGCGGATATTTCGGCAGAAGTTCGGTCCACACCGTATCGTCGGTCGGGTCGCCTTCCTCAAGGAAGCAGGCCTCGATGGCGCAATGCGGCGGGTAGTTGCCGGTGAAGTGGCTGGTGTCGATATCGAATCCATGGATATGGCCGGGCATCGCCAGACGGATGATCGCCCAGTCATGACCCGGAACGCGCTTGCGGCGGCTCTCCCAGCCATCCATCCACTTGCCGTTTTCATCATATTCGCCGGGCAGGAAAACTGCCGGGTCGTCCTTGAGCATACGGGCCAGCGGCGCGAAGAAATCATCCGTGGCATAAAGGCCGCGTGCGCCAAGACGCGCCGAGGCGAGATTGACCGCGCCCTTGGCAAAATCGGGAACGAGGGCGGTTTCGGCTTCACTCATGTCATTCTCCTGGAAGCAAGCTTTTCAGTCTCAGAAGGGCAATGCGCTCCACCTGCCCGCAGGCGGTCGCAAACTCTTCTTCGCGGCTATTATCGATCCGCCGCTCGAAAGCGGCCAGAATGTCGTCCTTGGTCAGCCCCTTCACGGCAATGATGAAGGGAAAGCCGAATTTTTCCACATAGGCGGTATTGAGCGCCGTAAAGCGCGCATGTTCTTGCGCCGAAAGCCGGTCAAGACCAGCACCCGCCTGTTCCTTGCGGCTGTCCTCGGTCAGGCCACCGGCAATCGCCAGCTTGCCCGCCAGATCGGGATGGGCGTTGAGGATACCGAGACGCTCTTCATGCGAAGCGGCCCGAAACACGGTGACCAGCGCGCCGTGCACGCTGTCTGCCGTCAGCGGCTCGACCATCGACCCGGCATCAAAGGCGCGCTCGGCAATGAAGGGTGAATGCTCGAACACCCCGCCATAGGTGGCGACAAAAGAAGCCTTGTCCATGCTCAGATCGTCTCCGGCTTGTGATGCTCATGCCAGTGGCGGGCAATCTCGATGCGCTGCGGGATCCAAACCTTGTCATGCGACAGCACATATTCGAGAAAGCGGCGCAGCGCCGCTATGCGACCCGCACGACCAACCAGACGGCAATGCAGGCCGATATTCATCATCTTCGGCGCGCCTTCCGCCCCTTCGCGGTAAAGCTCGTCAAAGCTGTCTTTCAGATAGTTGAAGAACTGGTCGCCCGCATTGAAGCCCTGCGGCGTGGCAAAGCGCATGTCGTTCGCTTCCAGCGTGTAAGGAATGATGAGGAACGGCTTCCCGTCGATCCCCTTGATCCAGTAGGGCAGATCATCGGCATAGCTATCCGAGGAATACAGGAAGCCCTCTTCCTGCGTCAGCTTCAACGTATTGATCGAAGGCTTGCCCTGATAAAGGCCCTGCGGGCGCTCACCCGTCAGTTCCGTGTGAAGGCGCACCGCCTCGCGAATATGCTTGCGCTCTTCCTCTTCGGAAAAATCCTTGTATTCCAGCCAGCGATAACCGTGGCTGGCAATCTCCCAGCCCGCTTCCTTCATAGCCGCAACGGCTTCCGGGTTGCGCGCCATGGCGAGCGTCACGCCATAGACCGTGACGGGAACCTTGAGGCCGGTAAAAAGCCGCCACAGCCGCCAGAAGCCGGAACGAGAGCCGTATTCGTAGATCGATTCCATGTTCATGTTGCGCTGACCGGGCCAGGGCGCAGCCCCGACAATTTCCGACAACAGGCACTCGGAAGCCGGATCGCCATCGAGGATGGAGCTTTCGCCGCCCTCCTCGTAATTGATCACGAACTGCACGGCGATGTTCGCGCCGCCCGGCCATTTCGGCACGCAGGAACTGCACGCCACCGCCAGCCGCGTCATCGCCATGGCGGAAACCCTGCGCGACCGCGAGGCGACGATCCGCGCCTTCACCGACCATGTGACGCATGA